>Ga0194130_10002469_pt1 | contig 26772 bp, 20 predicted proteins | sample TA2KigsurfametaG_FD_160084 | JGI IMG/M metagenome (GOLD analysis project Ga0194130, IMG submission 160084) | Freshwater microbial communities from Lake Tanganyika, Tanzania - TA2015050 Kigoma 12 surface | ecosystem: Environmental > Aquatic > Freshwater > Lake | place: Tanzania: Lake Tanganyika... | reverse complement strand
CGCGCACGCTGTTGCCAGCTTCATCCAGAGGCGGGGAATAGGTGGCCAGCCCTCCCTTGCCTGGCGCGACGGTGATCATTCCTCCAGAGACGCCACTCTTGCCGGGCAGGCCGATGTCGTAGATCCAATCCCCGGAGGTTTCGTAGAGCCCCGCTGTCACCATCACCGCCAACACCACCTGGGCGATGCGGGGGGACACCACCTGCTCGCCGCTGAGGGGCTGGCGGCCGCCGTTCGCCAATGTCGCCGCCATCAGCGCCAGATCGCGGGTGGTGACGCTCAGGGCGCACTGGCGGGTGTAGAGCTCGGTGGTGGCCTCGGGATCAAACAAGATGCAGCCCTGCTCTTCCAGCAGGTTCGCCAGGCCCAGGTTGCGCCGATTCGTGGCCAGCTCTGAGGCATGCACCGCTTCATCGATCGCCAGCGGCCGTGCCGCGAAGCGCGAAAATCCCTCCTGAATGAAGGCCCACTTGGCGTCGCTGCTGTCCCCGGGCGCCAGGCTGGTGGCGGCGATGGCGCCAGCATTCACCATCGGATTGGAGAGCCCATCATCGGCGCGTTCCACCGCCTGCACCGCATTGAACGGCAGCCCTGTGCTGTTCACCCCCAGCTTCTCGCGGGCCAGCCGCTCGCCGATGGCCTGACAGATCAAGGCATAGAGAAAGGGCTTGGACAGGCTCTGGATGCTGAACGCCACCCCCGTGTCTCCCGCCTCAAACAGTCGCGCCGTCGTGGAGGCCACCACCACGCCGAACCGGTCGGGGTCCGCCGCCGCCAAGGCCGGAATGTACGTGGCCACCTTGCCTTCGCGCACCGTGCGGAACCGCCGATGCGCTTCCGCCACCAGCTCGGCCACCACCCCTTCGCCGGGCAGCTGGCCGGTGGACACCCAAACCCTGTCGTCGGATGGCGTCACAGCCAGTGCCCTCTCATGCCTCGCCGCCCTGTTCCCAGGGCAGATGGGGCAGGCGATAGAGCGCCTCCCGCTGGGCCTCGCTCCAGGTGTCGATCATGGAGGCGAGCAGGGGGTCATCGCCCTCGATCTTGACCTGGTGGGCGATGGTGTGCGTGCCCGCCGGAATCACCACCAGCTCGAAGGGCGGGCCGACGCTGAGATTGGAGCGCTGGGTCAGCACCTCGGAGATCAGGCAGAGCCGGGCCGCATCCTCCAGGGACAGGTTGGCGTGGCCGATGTTGTCCAGCGGCGGCTTGCCGTATTTGCTCTCGCCGATCTGGAGATAGGGCATTTCCGGGGTGGCCATGATCGCGTTGCCTTCCGGATAGATCAGGAACATCCCATGGGGTTCACCGCCGATCTGTCCGGCGAGCAGGAAGGAGGCGCTGCTGCTCACCCCGGACTGCCTGAGCGCTTCCTCATTCTCCTTCCGTGCCGCCACGTTCACCCGGCCCACATAGGCCGCCGCCTCAAACAAATAATCGCAGTGGCGCAGATCCTTGAAGGGACCGAATTCAAGGTCCGCCGGACGGTCGTGATCCCGGCGGATCCAATTCACCACGGCCTGGGTGGTGGCCAGACTGCCCGCCGCGAGCAGCACGAACAAACGATCCGGCGCGGGCTGAAAGGTGTACATCTTGGAATAGGTGGAGATGTAATCCACCCCCGCGTTGGTGCGGGAATCGGAGACGAGCACGAGGCCCTTTTCCAGCCAGTAGCCGATGCAGTAGGTCATGCCCGGGGGCGGTAGCGATGGGGCTTGTGTTGACGTTACCTGGGCCCTGTCCGCAGCCCTTGCGTTCTGTGACACAGCGGCGCGCTTGTGCGGACCCGGCACCGGGCGGCCTCACGACTCACTGTCGCCGGCGACGGCCCGGGCGTTGCCGCTGATACTCCGGATCGGGGTTGCTGTCCCGCAGTTGCCGCACCGCCTCCACCGCCATGCCCGCCAGCAGGCCGGAGGCGCTCGCCAGCAGGGTGCCCCAGAACAGCTTGGTTTCCGGGACGCGGGTGGGAGTGTTGGCGATCAAGGCCCGCAGGAAGAGCGCCAGCGCCAGGCTGATCGTGCCCACCAGCAGACCCGCGCCCAGCACCCTTCGACCGTTGAGAGGGGAGGGCTGGGGCGTCATGAGTTGGCGAGCTCGCTGGAGGGGGGCGGCGGCCCTTCCGCTGGCTTGGTGCCGGTGAGCTGCTTCATCACCACATAGAACACGGGCACGACGAAGAGGCTCAGCACCGTGGCCACAGCCAGCCCGCCGAACACCACCGTTCCCAGGGAGGCTTGACCACGGGCGCCAGCGCCGCTGGCCAGCACCAGGGGAAGGAAGCCGAACAGGGAGGAGATGGCCGTCATCAGGATTGGACGGAAGCGGGAGCGGGCCGCCTCCGCCGCTGCTTGCAGCGCCGTGGCGCCCTCCTCCATTCCCTGGTTGGCCTGGTCGACGATCAGGATCCCGTTTTTGGCCGCCAGGCCGATCAGCATCACCAGACCCACCTGGGCAAAAATGTTGAGATCCTCGCCGCGGGCGGCCAGGAAGAGCAGGGCACCGAGCATGGCTGTCGGCACGGTCATCAGGATGATCAGAGGATCGGTGTAGCTTTCGTACTGGCCCGCGAGCACGAGATAGGCGGTGAGGATGCCGAGGGCAAACACCACGATCGCCAAGGCGCCCGCCCGGAGTTCTTCGCGAGAGATGCCTGTCCAGTCATAACTGACGCCATTGAGGGAGAGCTCGGCGAAAAAGCGGCGGATGTCGTTGATGGCTTGGCCCGAGCTGCGCCCTGCGGCGGGGGTGCCCTCCACCTTGATGGCGCGGAACAGGTTGAAACGGGGGATCACGGAGGGGCCGGTGACGGGCTTGATCTGGATGAACTCCGACAGGGGCACCGGTTCGCCGGCACCGTTCTTGGTGTAAAGCGAGCGCAGTTTGTCCGGGGTGGCGCGAAAGCTGTTGTCCGCCTGCACGAACACCTTGCGAATGCGGCCATCTTCAAAGGTGTCGTTGACATAAAAGGAGCCGATGTTGAAGCTGAACGCCTGCATGGCGCTTTGGAAGTCCACCCCGAGCGAGGCCATGCGATCGCGATCGACCAGGATTTCCAGCTGGGGCGCTTCCGGGGAGAACTGGGTGAACACCCGATCGAAGAGGCCACTGGCGTTGGCGCTGCCGATCAGCCGCTGAGCGGCCTCGAAGAATTGGCTGTCGGCGAGGGCGCCGCCGCTGCGATTGAGCAGTTGCATCTCAAAGCCAGCCCCGTTGCCGTAGCCCGGAATGGCCGGCGGTTCGATGACGATCACGCGGGCCTCCTGAAGCGCGGCAAAGCGGCGGTTGAGGCGCTGCACGATCGCCTCCATCGACTGGTCGCGCCGGGTGCGCTCGCTCCAGTTGGTGGTGCCGAAAAAGAACAGGCCGCGATTGGGGGCGTTGCCGGCCAGGCTGGCGCCGCTGAACACGGCGGCGTTCTCGATGTCCTTCTCCTCCCGCAGGATCGCCGCCACCTGCTGGTTGATCCGTCGGGTCGTCTCCAGGGAGGCCCCATCCGGTGCCTGCACGATGCCGATGGCATACCCCTGGTCTTCCACGGGCACGAAGCCGGTGGCGATCGTGTTGAACGCCACCGCTGTGAGGGCGATGCCCGCCAGCAGGGCGCCCATGATCAGGGTGCGATGGGAGAGCACCCAGGCCAGGCCGCGGTGGTAGCCCCGCTCGACGGCGCCATAGCCGCGGTTGAACCAGCGGAAGATCACCGGCGTGGCCCAGCCGAATAGAGCACCAGCCAGGGCGAAGGCCAGGGCCAGCCAGGGGCGCTCCACCCCGGGGAGGAGCAGGCCCACCACCCCGCCGGCGAGGGTGAGGGGCAGGCGCAGGGGCAGACCGGTGGCCAACCGCAGGGCAAAGCCCACCAGCAGGCCGCCGACCAAGGCGCCGAGGGCGGCAAGGGTACCGCTGCCACCGCCCGCCAGCAGGCCATAAACGAAGCCCACCCCCCCACCGGCGATGGCGTAGGTGCGCCGCCCCGGCGGATCGCCGTCCCAAGCCAGCAGCAGGGCGGAGAGCATGGGGGAGAAGGTGAGGGCGTTGAAGGTGGAGATGGCGACGGCGAAGAGGATCGTGGCGGCGAACTGCTGGTAGATCGTGCCTGTGGCGCCCGGGAAGAAGAGCACGGGCACGAACACCGCCAACAGCACCAGAGAGGTGGCGATCACCGCGCCGAACAGGCCATCCATCGTCGCCTTGGCCGCCGCCAGGGCGCCCATGCCGGCAGCCTTGTTGGTGGCGGAGTTTTCAATGATGGTGATCGCATCATCCACCACCAGGCCCGTGGCCAGCACCAGGCCGAACAGCGTGAGCTGGTTGAGGGTGAAGCCGAAGATCAACACCCCCATGAAGGAGCCCACCAGGGCCACGGGGATGGCGATGGCCGGCACGAGGGTGGCTTTCCAGTCCTGCAGGAAGAGAAACAACACGAGCACCACCAGAATCACGGCGTCGCGCAGGGCATTGGTGACGCCATCGATGGAGGCGCGCACGAAGTCGGTGTTGTCGATGATCTTCTGCATCGTCAGGCCCACCGGCATGGTGTCGCGGAACTCCTTCAACACCTCCTCCACGCCGCGGGCCACCTCGAGGGCATTGCTGCCCGTGCGCTGGTAGATCGCCATGCCGACGGAGGGCACCCCCCGCAGGTCGGTGGCTTCCACGGCAAAGGTTTCACCCCCCAGGCTGACGCGACCCACATCGCCGAGCCGCAACACCCCTCCATCCGGCGTGGCGCGAAGGATCAGGTTCTGAAAGTCTTCGGTGCTGCTCAGGCGACCTTGCAGCTTCACGGTGAGGGTGAACTGCTGTCCGGCGGGGGCGGGTGCGCCACCGATCTGCCCGACGGGCACGAGGCGGTTCTGGCTGCGCAGGGCTTGAACGACATCGGCGGCGGTGAGCTTGTTGGCAGCCAGGCGCACCGGATCGAGCCAGAGGCGATAGGCGAGCTGGCGAATGCCGAAATACTGCAAATCACCGACGCCCGGCACGCGGCGGATGCCGTCGGTGAGGTTTTGGTCCAGGAGGCCGCTGATCGTTTCCAGGCTGTATTGATTGTTGGGATCTTCGCTGGTGAAGTTGTAAACCAGCAGGATGGAGCTCGACGCCTGGTTCACGGTGATGCCCGACTGGCGCACCTCCTCCGGCAGGCTGGGCTGTGCCAGGGCAACCCGGTTCTGCACATTCACCTGGTTGATGTCGCCATCGCTGCCGCTGGTGAAGGTGACGGTGATGGCGCTGCTGCCATCGGCGGCGCTGGTGGAGGTGATGAAGTCCATGTTCTCCACCCCGTTGATCTGCTGTTCCAGAACGCTTGTCACCCCCTGTTCCACACTCACCGCGTCGGCGCCCACATAGCGAGCGCTGACCTGCACGGTCGGTGGGGCGATGGCGGGGAGGTTCTCTATCGGCAGGATGGGAATGGCGATCAGTCCGGCGATGACGATCAGCAGGCTGCAGACCGTTGTCAGAACCGGGCGCAGGATGAAGGTGTTGGAAAGGGACATCAGCGGCGGTGGGGCGCGGTCAGTTGGGCCTCACCGGCAGCCCATGCCGGAGGTTGATGAGGTTGGTGGTGATCACGCTCTGGCCGTTCTGGAGGCCGCGCCGCACGGGGTAGCGGTTGTTTTGCAGCGGACCGAGCTCCACCGGGGTCTGCAGGGCGAACTGGGTGCCGGGGGGCAGCTTGCGCAGGGCGTCCAGCTTGGCCTGACCCGGGCGCTGCTCCAGCTCCGCCAGACTGCCCATCACAAAAACGAAGCTCTGGCCGGAGATCTGGCTGACGGCGGCGAACGGAACCGACAGTTCGGCGCGCTCATCCAGGATCAACCGGGTGCGGGTGCGCAGGCCATTGCGCAACACGCCGGTGGGGTTGGCGAATTCCGCCTTGGCCAGCAGCGACTGGGTGCCGGGCACCACCGCTGGATCGAGGGAGCGCACGACGCTGCGGGCGATGGGGCGATTGCTGGCTGGATCCATCAGGATCACCGGCAGGCCAACCCGCAACCGACTGGAATACACCGCCGGCACATCCACCCGAGCCACCAGGGGATCGTTGCGAATGATCTTGGTGAAGGGCGCCCCCGCTTGAATCACATCGCCCACTTTCACTTGCACATCGCCCACGATGCCGCTGATGGGCGCTCTGAGGTCACGGAAGCCCAGATCCGCCGAACGGGCGATCAAGTTCATGCGGGAGGAGATGTAATCCTGCCGGAATTGATCCCGCTGGATCGCGCTCGCCGCCCCCTGTTTCACGAGATACTCGTAGCGCATGAAGTTGAGCCGTTTGGTTTCGGTCTCCGCCTGCAGCCGCGCCACCTCCGCCCGCGCCTGAGTCTGATCCAGCACCATCAGCAGCTGCCCCTGGTTCACGACGTCGCCCTGTCGCACCGCGAGGGTTTGGATGCGCCCCCCGGCCTGGGCAGCAAGGGCCACCTCCCCCAAGGCCTCCAGGGTGCTCACGGTGTCCACGGCGTCGGCGAAACGGGCCACCCGGGCCGCTTCCACTTGCACGGCCAAGGGGGGACGGGTCGGCGCTTCCGGGGTGCCCTGGCAGGCGGCCAGGAGGGGCAGAAGGCTGAGGCCGGCCAACAGGGACGTGGCGCCGCAGACCAGAGGCCCGTGACGCGTTGAAGAGTGTGGTGCTCTCTCCGGTCTCGCTCGATCAAAGGCCGGCTCAACAAGGGGCCTCACGGGCACCAGCGCATTCCCCACAACACGGCTTGGCTCGGCCAGATGGTAAGCCACCCCGGCTGGAAGAAACAGGGATCCGGCTTGCCGTTGGTCGTTCACACCGCCTCCGGATGCTCCGAGGCCAAGGCCATCGCTGTCGGCGGCGCCCCATCCGACGGTTGCGGCAGGGCGAGTCTCAGGAGAATGGGCGCCAGAAAGGTCGTGCCGATCACCATCAGCAGGATCGCCGCCTCCAGGGAGGGGGAAAACACACCGCTCTGGCTGCCCAGTCCAAGAAAGATCAACCCCACCTCGCCACGGGGCATCATCGCCAGCCCCACCGCCAGGCGGTTGCTGGGTTCCGCGCTGAGGTAGCTCCATCCGGTCACCAGCTTGGTGACCATGGCGGTGATCAACAGGAAGGCGGCCATCACCAGCCCGGCGTGGTTGGCCGGGTTGAACGGATTCAGCACCGAAAAGTTGAGACTGCTGCCGATGAGCACGAAAAAGACGCTGGCAAAGAGCGCCACCAGGGGCTGGATGGCCCTCTCGATGGCCTGCCGGTGGCGGGAGGCGCTGAGGATGAGCCCGCCAGCGAAGGCGCCGAGGGCCGCCTCCAGGCCGAAGGCCTGGGCCGCGAAACAGACTGCGGACAACACCAGGAAGGCCGCCACCACCACCTCCCCGGGAGCGCGCAACCGATCGACCATGCTGTCGAAGGCGGGCGCGGCGGTGCGGCTGAGGGCCAGGGCCACCGCCACGAACACCGAGGCGGCCCCCACCAGCTTCACCAGGGGCCCCGCCGCGATCCCCTCCCCTCCGGCCAGGGCCGCCACCACCGCCAGGATGACGATGCCAAGGATGTCATCCAGCACGGCGGCGCCGATCACCATCTGCCCTTCACGACTGCGCAGCACCTTCAACTCGCCGAGCACGCTGGCGGTGATGCCGATGCTCGTGGCGGTCATCGCCGCGCCCGCGAAGATCGCCGCCAACAAAGGAACGCCGAACAGCAGGTGCAGGCCCGCGACGCCCAGGGTGAAGGGGAGCACCACTCCCGTGAGGGCGACGCTCACCGCTTGTCCCCCCACGGCGATCAGTTCATCGAGGTCGCATTCCAAACCGGTGAGAAAAATTGACGGGCAGGGGCATGGGGGTGAACTGGACAGGATGGCGATGATTGTTTCACTGTCTGCCGGTCGTGGTGTGTGCGCCCTGTCAGCCGCTCACCCGGCAGGCGCCCCGGAATCCAGGCGAAATTCCTTGGCCAGGCCGGCTTTGCTGGTCTCGTCGAGGGGGAGCACGCGCAGGAGGCGTTGGAGTTGCAGGGCAGTGCTCTCAATGCTGCCCTTTTCGCTCTGGTGGGCGACGCGGGCCGCGTGATAGAGCTTCAGGGCGCCGTCGGCATCGCCTGTGAGCAGCAGCGCTTCCGGTTCAGTCACCCGTTCCCAATAATCGGTGGAGGGGGCGCCACCGCGCTGCTTGGCCTGCTCCTGGAGGCGTTCCAAAACCTGGCCGGCGAGGGTTTTCGCTTGGTCCAGATCACCCAGGAGGGCGGATTTGGAGGCGGCGTTGATGCCGGTGTAGGTGTCTGTGGGCACCTTGGTGAAGCCTTCGGCGTAGAGGGCGCGGGATTTCTCCAGCGCGTCTCGGGCGCTGGCGTCGTCGCCCTCCGCCTCGTGTTTGCCCCAGAGATCCGCCCACACCGCAGCGAGCAGGCCGAGGGTTTCGGTGTCGCGCTGGCTTTCCTCCAGCAGCTTGGTGAGCTCGTATTGGGCGCGTTCCGGCTGCCCGGCGCGGCGCAGCAGCAGGCCCCGCAACTGCCGCAGCCGCACGGAATCCGGGAAGCGGGACAACGCCGCCGTGAGCGCCTCTCCCGCTTGACCCGGATCCCCCGGGCTGTAGCGCTTGGAGCGGATGAGCAACTCCACCGCCAGGGCGGGCAATTGGGCCGTGGTGGTGTAGGCGGGATCATCGCTCTTCACTTTGGCGACGATGTCCTCGTGGAGGCCCGCTTCCGCCAGGGCCCGGAGATCGGCGGGTTCTTTCTTCAAGGCTGTGTCGTAGTGGCTGGCCATCTGAATGGCTTCCGGCCGGGGTGGCTTGCCTTGAAGGCCGGCGATGAGCTTGACGAGCTCCACGCCAGTCGGTCCTTGGGGATAGGCGGAAAAGTCGAGATAGAGCATCCCGCCCAACAGGCCAGGTGGCTTTTGACCATCCAGGGAGGCCACCACGTAGTAGAAGGGAAAGTCAGAACCTTGGCTGTTGTTCTGCATGGCTTTCATCGCATCAATTTCCGTGGCCACCCAGGTGGAATCGCTGGTGCGCGTCGACCAAATCAACACGCCACTGGCGCTTTTTTCCAGATTGGTGCCTAGCTGCGTTGTCAAGCCTTGACCCGCCACCAGAGCGAATTGATCGAGGAACACCTGATAGCCGCATTGGCGCAGCGTGTCATGGAGGGCGATGGTCCAGAGGCGATCCAGGGAGCGATAGGAGAGGAAGACGTCCCAGTCCTTGCCGGCGGGGCGGGGTCGGGGCGCTTCGCAGCAGGCAATCCAGCTCGTCATGGTGTTGGCAGGGGGAGGACAGGACGTTGATGTTGGGGGCAAGATTGGCGAGACTGTCTCGGGATCATCAGGACAGACTTTATAGACAAGACCTTTGCGCAAACAACTCTCTGAGTGGACACCTCAAACAGAGCTCTTCACGGGTCCTCCTCAGGCCGCAGCGGTTCCCAGAGCAGCGGTTCAAAGGTGGCGATCACCGCCCGGAGGGAGTCCAGTTCCGCAGCGCTGCGACCGCTGAACCCCAGCACCACCTGATTGGGGGCGCCCTGCCAATCCAGGGGGGTGTTGCCTTTCTTGCCGCCACCGCCGAGGCGTTGACCGTCGCTGCTGAACAACCACAGTTCATCCACGCGCCCGTCGGGAATGCCCGTCTTGGCTTGGAGGCGCGTCAGGCCCACGCCGGTGGGCAGTTCGATATCGCCGAGGTTGCTGCCGCCGTCGCCGCCATGGCTTTCGTTGATCCACTCATCCACCGCGCCCGCCGGCTCCTGGTGGTAGCGCAAGCGGATCTGATCGATGCGATTGCCCGCCCGCAACCCCACCTGCACGAGCCGCCGCCGCCGCCGCACAGCGTTTTCGCGATCCTCGTAGCGAAAGGGGGCTCCCCCGCGACCGCCCATGGTGGCGCCATCGCTGAGTCGCACCTGCAGCCGCGGACTGCCCTTGGCCATTCCGGCCAAGGCTGGCGCCGGAAGAGGGGTTGACGGGGAGTCGTGGAATTGGGCGCAGAGGGCTTCGATGGTGCGCCTGTCGGTGCGCAACTGCTCGCGGTTGGGCGCCAGGGAGGGATCCACGGGCACGCCGTAGATGGCGCAGGTGTCCTCCACCCAATCGCATTGATTGATGAGTTCCCGCAGTCGTTGCCATTGCCGCAGCCAGCCGGGATCAGACCCCCTGCCACGGAGCTGAGTCCGGTTGCTCGCCACCGGTTGGAAGGCTTCGCGCAGTGCTGGCACCTCCTCGTAGCCCAGGGTTTGCAGGGCCAACACCTCCGGCTGATCGAGCTCCAGGACCCCGAAGCCACGGGCGAAGGCCGCCATGGTGTCTTCGGTGATCGCTGGCGGGTTGGCCAAGCCCGCGATCGACACCTGGCAGCGCACGTTGACGTTCGTGTCCTTGGCGACAGCGTGGAGCTGTTGGCTGAAGCGGGGGCCCAGGGTCACCGGCCCTGAGCTCACCAGAAGGTCGATGGCGCTGGCCACATCCCTGGCCTGCTCATGGCTTTGGGCATAGAGCGTGTAAACCCCCTGCATGTGCCCGCCGATCCACGCCGTTTGCACCCAGCTGTCGCCGTGGGCGGCCACGAAGGCATCCAGCTCCGCGTCGGTTCCGGGGATCGGCACATCGGGGCGGCAGGCGACGTCTGCGCAGGTGAGAGCCGCCACCACCCGTCGAGCTTGCACCACCAAGGACACGCTGAAGACCGTTGTGCGCAGGGATTCAAAAAAAGATTGTCGCCCGCGCAGCAGGGGCACCGGGCCCAGGCCTCCGGAGAGTCCACCGCTCCATTGCAGGGTTGTGAGCAGTTCTGAGGCGCTGCGGCACACCTGACTGGTCCAATGGAACGGTTCCAAGGTGGGGAGCGGGACCTCTTGACCCGTCAAGGCCAAGCCCCTGGAGCTGCCCTCCGGTTCCAGGCCTGGCAAGCCCGCCAGGGTGCTTCGGCCGCGCAGAAGAAGCTGTCGGGCGAGGTCGGTGGCTTGCGGGGCTGCGGTCATGGGGAGAGGCTCGGTTCGGAGGGCCGCAGCATGGGCAGGTTCCATTGTGGGTGGACGAGCGCTTGTTCTGATCGCGGCGCCGCCTTTCTTCCCGCTTGTTTGCCATCCGCATCAAACCTTCAAACTCACCATGGAGGCGTGATTGCGATCACAACCGCGTCGCCAGCCGAGCCTCATCCGCGCGCCATCCTCACGGTTGATGGCATCGGTGTGCCGCCGGGTGCCTGTTCCTCAAGTCGCCTCCTCAGGGGCTGATGGCGGGGGCTGGGTGGTCTCCTCTGGTGCGGGGGCGGGCTCATAGAGGGAAGCGAAGAGCTCTTTGGTGATGGCATAGCCGTCGGTGAGGTCTTTGTTGTTCCACACCAGAAAATCCCCCTGGTTGTAGTGGGTGGCTCCCTCTTTTGTGGCGATGGCGCCGGCGCTGCTGGCGGGAGCAGCCCACACCACACCCCGCTTCACGTATGTCGCCGGACCGACTTTCTCATACGTGCGGGCGAAGGTGTCCGCAGCCACGGTGTGCACGCTGCCGTTGCGATCCACGATCCAGTCGCCGCTTCGGCAGGTCTGCACTCCCCCCCATTTGCGATAGGTGAAGGCCTCCAGATCCAGATTGAGTTGAATGGCAAACACCTCGGTTCCCTCGCGCTTGCGATAGGTCTGGATGGGCTCGGCCAGCTGAGGTCGCTCCAGCGCGGCCTGCTCCAGCTCGGCTGGCTCCAGCCGGGGTGGCGGGCTGGTGAGCGGCGGCAGGTCGAACACGCCGGGGAAGTGGGAGGGGTCCACCTTCCCTTCGGCCGCCACCTGGCCCAAGGTCAACAGTTCCCCCTTGACTGACGCGTTGTCCATCTGTCCCATCCGGGCCAGGTGGGCGTCGCTGAGGTGAGCGGCCTCCAGCCAGGGGTCATCGTCCTGCTTGTCCCGCGGTCGGGGATCGCGGTGGATCTTCACGTCGTAGCGGGCGTAGCTGAAGCGTGGCTCGGCCACCAGCTCATGGGGGCTGAGGTCGCGCACCTCTGGATCCACCCAGCGGGGGGCATTGAGGCAATGCCCCAGGCCCTGCATCAGGCTTTCCACCAGCACGGCGCAGTCGTCCATCAAGCCTCGCAGCGCTGTGATGCCCTGCGACGCGGCGGTGCGGCCCAGGGGCCGACCCGCCTTGGGGCGGCCCGTGCCAACGGAGATGATCAGCAATTGGTCCTGCCCGACGGGCCATTCCAGACCGAATCCTTTCAAGGTGGCCAGCCAGTAGGCCTGCAGCGCCGGGTTGTTGTGGGGGCTGACGCCGCCGTCAATGAACTGTCCCTGAAGGGGCTGGAGATGGGGGCTGCGGGGAGGGGAGATGGTGATCGCCTCCGGTTGGAAGAAGGTGGGCGCGGCGGTGGAGGCGCGCACCACCTGCCAGAGCGGATAGTCGCGATTGGCGATCACCGTTCCACCGGCGCGGGGGAGGAAATAGCGACCCTTTGGATTGTTGCTGATCGGCCAGGGACTGCCGGTGTCGATGCGTTTGCACATCACCAGCAAACCGCTGCGCAGCCGCTCCGGATCGCCCATGGTGCACGTCGCCCCCAATCGCTCCCGCAGGAAGTGGGCCAGCCGACCAGGGTTGTAGCGGGGGTGCAGGATGCCGCCGAGCAGGTCCCACCAGCGGCGGCGAAACACGTTGTCCGCCAGCTCCAGATAGAGCTGGATCACCTCCTCCACGCTGTGCCCCTGGGCCAGGAGCGCGGCGATGATCGAGCCGGTGGAGGTGCCGGCGATCAGGTCGAAGTAGTGGCTGAGGCGAAAGGCGGGGTCGTTGCCATGCCGCTCCCGCAGGATCCCCTCGATCCGCGCCAGAAACCCCAGGCTGATCAGGCCGCGGATCCCTCCCCCATCCAACGCCAGGATGCGCTTGGGTCCTGGGGCGTTGAAGTGCTCGTTCAGGCTGGGGGCGTGAAGGGCCATGGCCTCGGCTCCGCGTGGGGGGTGTTGTTCTCTATAGCGCCATCAGAGGTCCAAGCGAATCATCCCTGGCGATTGGGTCGCCACCCCTTTGGGGAAGGTGAGGGCACAATGGGACAAGCCTGACCTGTTAGTTGCCTGCCACCACCCCGATTCGGCTCTTCATCTCCTACTCTCACTAGAATGAGGCGTTGCGCGAGAAGTTGGGGGATCACCTGGCGGCACTGCAGCGGGAAGGCGTGATTGACCTCTGGCACGACCGCAAGATCAGTGCGGGTCAGGAATGGGCTGGGGCGATCGATGCCAATCTGGAAGCGGCGGATGTTGTGCTCTGTTTGGTGAGCGCGGGTTTCCTCGCCTCTCCTTGATGCAACGACAAGGAGCTCAGCCGTGCCTTGGCTCGCCATGAGGCGGTCGACGCCTGTGTGATTCTGGTGATTCTTCGCCCCAGCGATTGGAGCAACACCGCCCTGGGGCGTCTCGAAGCCCTGCCGGCCAATGCCAAGCCGGTGACGAACTGGAGCAACCGCGATGAGGCGTTTCTCTCCATCGCGTGCGGCATTCGGGAGGTGGCGCAGCGTCTGGCAGAACGGCCGCGAGCCCAACCGACCGCGACGACAGCCCACCCTGTCACGCCATCTGTCCCTGTTCCCTCTCACCCCACTCCTGACTCGGAGGTTGGTGGCGCCAGGTTGGAGATCCCGGAGGGGCCAGTGCGTCAGGACTCCTTCTTTTACATCCGCCCCGTGGATGAGGACCACTGCCGTGCCGAGCTCGTCAACCCTGGGGCGCTGATCCGCATCAAGAGCCCCAAGGGCTTTGGCAAATCGAGCCACACCGCAGGCCTGCTGGCCCATGCGCAAACCCTGATCTATCGCACGGTGGCCTTGAACCTTGTGGGCACGGATCAAAAATTCTTCCAGGATCCCGATCGCTTCATGCAGTGGTTCTGCGCCGCCGCAGGGAAGTTGTTGGGATTGCGGGTGCGCACAGAAGATTATTGGGATGACATTTTCGTCGCCAACGACAACAGCACTGATTATGTCGTTCGCCATTGATGGCTTCTTTGGCTTGATTCGCGCCCTGCATGAACGCCGCGCCGAGCAACCGTCTTACCAACGGCTCAGCTTTTGCTTCCTCTGTGTCGCCACCCCCTATGACCAGATCCGCAACCCCAACCGCTACGACTTCAATATCGGCCATGCGGCGGAGCTCAGCGGCCTGGATCGCCAGGAGGCGGAGCCCTTGCTGGAGGGCCTGGCGGGCCAGGTGGCCGATCCGCCCGGCGTGTTGGATGCGGCAGAAACGGGTGGCCCAATGGCGGGGACAGGCTGCTCTGGCGTCACCACATGTTGCTCAATCCGGAAATGTTTGACCTTGGCGGCGATTTTGTAAGGATGGCAACGGATGCAAAGCACCTGTGCCACTCTCCTGCCGCCAAGTCAACAACACTTCCCTGTAAAGCTGGCTGCCGCCTGCTTCCTTAAGCCAGGACAATCGGATACGTGGCTAGGACTAGGTTATAGCCCTCAAGGAAAACGATACTGTCGGCGCTTGCATTGAATCCTGCTAAGGCATCATTTACGGCAACGAAGGTTCCATTCCAACCCGAAGCCTGGAAGGCCCTGGCGCTTGTGGCTGGAAACTGCGAATTCAGCAAGGATTGAATCGCTGATTCGGTAAGGCTGGCAACCGTTCCGGAGCTGTTGGTGATGGTTCCGGAGGCCCAAACGGTCTTCAGAACATCTCCTTGTTTGTAGTCCGTGATTCTGTCAAAGCTGTAGGCGCGCGGACTGCCCAGCAGTGATTCGCCCAGGCTCAACCATTGGAAGGTGTCGTCGCCCAGCCCTCCAGTCAGAACATCCGCACCCCCTCCACCAACCAATGTGTCCATGCCAGCGTCCGCGTAGAGCTCATCAACTTCAGCTTCCCCAAATAAACGATCATTGCCGTCGCCGCCGCTCAACACATCCTTTCCATCGCCCGCAATGAGAAGGTCCGCATCCGCATCACCACTCAGTTTGTCATTGCCAACACCGCCGATCAGCGTGTCTGAACCCTGGCCACCTGCGGCGGTGTCATCCCCAAGGCCTCCTGAAAGAATGTCATTGCCACTTTCGCCATTCATGTTGTCGTTGCCATCATCACCGTTGATGACGTCATCCCCATCGCCACCGGCAATAATGTCTCCATCTGCTCCACCATTAATGGAATCGTTTCCTTCATTCCCCCAGATGATATCCGAACCAATGCCGCCATCGATCGTGTCATCTCCCAGACCTCCAGACAAGCCATCATCACCAGCTTCACCAAGGATGTAATCATTGCCAACTCCGCCGCGAACGCCATCACTCCCTGGACCACAAAAAATCAGATCATTGCCCTGATCACCATAGATTAAATCGTTGCCATCATCACCAAACAAAACATCGTCGCCATCCCCGCCACTCAGGGTGTCATTCCCATTTCCGCCCCCCAGGGCATCACTGTCGGCTTCGCCAAGCAAGCTGTCATCGCCATCACCACCAAGCAAAACATCTGATCCATTGCCGCCCAAGAGAACGTCTGGGTCCTCGTTGCCATACAGCCAGTCGTTTCCATCACCGCCGTAAAGGTCGTCCTTGCCACGTCCGCCCAGAAGGGTGTCGTTTCCCAACCCACCAGACAAGGTGTCCGCGTCCTCTTCCCCCGCCGCATAGTCATCTCCAGAACCGCAGCGAATTCCGTCGTTGCCCGTGCCACCAAACAGCTGATCATTGCCATCGCCGCCGAGAAGAAAATCTTGATCGGCCCCGCCATGGAGGGTGTCGTTTCCTGTCCCTCCCTCAAGTGTGTCGTCTCCTGTCCCACCATAAAGAACATCGTTTCCACTATCCCCTGCGAGATAGTCGTTCCCATCACCCCCGTGCAGTGTGTCGTCACCGTCCTCTCCGCTCAGGCTGTCATTGTCGGCACCGCCATCCAAGTAATCATTGTCGCCGCCTCCGAAGAGGGAGTCTTCGCCTTCACTACCAATCAACTTGTCCTTGCCTCGTCCACCAATAATCGTGTCATTACCGGCTTCTCCGTCAATGCTGTCATCACCATCCCCTCCATCAATGAAATCCTCCCCCTTGCCGGCGATCACGACATCGTTTCCGTCCCCCGCCAAAACGGTGTCGTTGCCGCCAAGGCTGTAAAAGACATCATCGTAATCAGACCCAATGATAATGTCTTCGCAGTCTGTTGCGGTGAAGAAAACTCCGATGGGCGAGGCGGAAAAGTTAAAATAGTTTGCCATTGGTCAACTCGTGAGGCTGGCTCAGGCGACACCATAAGAGAGTGTTTCCAGCCGCTGTCGAACCGCCCAACAAAACTTCAGTATCCTTCATCACATCCACAGACTTGTCGCCCGCTGTCGCCCCTGGCGGCTGCGGTGCCGCATAGCGTTCGATCACTCCGTGACAGCGCCGTCATGTCGAGCTTCCTCAGCGAGCCGCAGGCGCGGCTTCTGCGCTGGCTGTTGATCAGCGGCTGGTTGGCGCTGATCGCTTCTTTGCTGCTGCCGTCGAGCCCCGTTTCGGGCAATCGCCTCTTCTGGGGCACGGTTGTGCCCGTGGTGTTGCTGCTCATTGCCGCTGTCAGCCATGAACTCTGGCGCAGGATCTGTCCGCTGGCTTTCGTCTCGCAGCTGGCCCAGGCCCTGGGCAGGCAGCGCACGCGACCCGGCAAAGGCAACCGCCCCGAGCTGGTGCTGATCGCTCCCGGGTCCTGGCTGGGGCGCCATCACATCGAGCTGCAATGGAGTCTTCTGATCGCAGGCCTCTGCCTTCGCCTGCTCGGCGCCAACAGCCAACCGCTCTGGCTGGCCGTCTGGCTGACGCTGACCCTGCTGGCAGCGGTGATGGCGGGTTGGGCCTGGGGAGGCAAGACCTGGTGTCAGTACCTCTGTCCGATGGGACCGGTGCAGACCGTGCTGACCGGTCTGCGCGGTCCCCTGGGCTCCACGGCGCATGTGGCCGCTCCCTCCCGCCTCACCCAATCGATGTGTCGCACCCTCACTCCGCAAGGGAAGGAGCGCAGCGCCTGCGTCGCCTGCGCCACCCCCTGCCTCGACATCGACGCTGAACGCGCCTTCTGGCACAACCTCCACGGCAAGCGCGGGCTGGCTTGGGCCTGGTATTCCTACCCGGGTCTCGTGTTGGCCTTCGGCGCGTTGCTCGTCTGGATCGGCCACGGCAGCCCCCTCGCCGTCCATCCCCTCGGCTACATCCGCTCGGGAGCCTGGGCTCTCGATCGAGACCTGGCGGCCCGCGCTTGGCAACCCCTTCCGCACCTCGCGCCGCTCCCGCGGTTGCTGACGATTCCCCTCCTTCTCACGGCCCTCGCCTGGGCATCGGTCGTCTTCTTTCGGGCGGTGGAGGCGCTGATCCGCCGGCATGGGGGGCCCAAGGGCACCGCCTGTTCCGAAGAGCGGTCGCTGACTCGCACCCGCCTGCTGGCTTCCTTCGCGGCGATCAATCTCTTCTTTTGGTTCATCGATCCCTCCCAGGGCTTGCTCGGCCCCCATGGCGGTCAGCTCGTTCGCTCCCTGGTGCTTCTGTTGACCACGGTGTCCCTGCAGCGGGGCTGGGAGCGGGATCAGGCCACCTGGCGCCGGGAGGGCACCAGCGACAGCCTGCGTCGCCAACTGAACGGGTTTCCTGGCCTGGAACACGCCCTGGATGGCCGTTCCCTGGAAGAGCTCTCCCCCGAGGAGGTGTTCACCCTCGCCAAGGCCTTGCCGGCGGCCGAACGCCACCACGCGCTTCGTGTCTACAACGATGTGGTGAACGACCTGCTGCGGGAGGGTCGCCTCGATCAGGCCCAGGCCCTGCTTGAGTTGGCGGAGCTCCGAGCGATCCTCCACCTTGATGACGGAGTTCACCATGCCGTCATCCATCTGCTGGCCAAGGAGCATCCCGAGCTGGTCCGCAAGGGGCGCTTGGAGCGGCAGAGCGATGAGCTGCGGCGCGAAGTTGCCCACCTCTCCCTCCAAGATGTCCTGCAGAGTCATGGGGTCCCCGTGCTGGACACCTCCTCCCTCAGCCCGGCATGGCGGGAGCGACTGGAGGCGTTGCGCCTGGCCTCTGGACTGTCCCAGGAGGACTGGGAGGAGGAGGTGGCGCGGTTCGGTCCTCGCGGTGAGCTGGAGCGACAGCGGCTTCTGCCTTTGCGGGAGGCTTGGTTGGAGGAGGCGGCCTTGCTGGCCTGGCTGGAGTCGCGACTGGCTGCGGATCCGCCTTTGAGGCCGCTGCGGCGGTCGTTGATCCGCCGGGTCGAGGACCTGCTCCCCGCCGGCCTGCTTCGTCTCGCAGACCAGGGGCAGGTGCGCCACCATCACCCGGCGCTCTTGTGTTGGAGCGGGGCGCCGCCAGCGACCATCTCGCCCTTCTGCTGGCGGGAGAGGCCCGCGTGCGCCTCGGCGAGGAGGATCATGTGGTGCTCGGGCCTGGCGCGGCGATCGGCGAGATTGGCGTTCTCACCCACCAGCCGCGCACCGCCACCGTGCGGGCTGGCGCGGAGGGGTGTCAGCTTTTCGTGCTGCCGGCGCAGGCCCTGGAAGAGCTGCTGCGTCGCTCCGACAGCTTCAGTCGCTCCCTTCTGGCCCAAGTGGCGCAACGTCTGGCAGACACCACCCGCGAGCTTCCGGTTTCACGAAGGGAACGATGAAGGCACCGCGCCTCCCCCCCTCAACGCCGCCCCGCCAGCACCGCTCGCAGCTTGCTCTGCAGGATCAAGCCCGCGCTCACCAGCGTGATGGCGTTGGCCACCACCAGGGGGCGGTCTCCCCGCAGGAGGCCATAGACGCCCCAGAGGGCCACTCCGGTGGTGAAGAGCAGGTACATGCGCAGCGAGATGGCTGTGGTGTCGCCGCTGCGCAGTGTTTTGGTGGCTTGGGGCACAAAGCTCAAGGTGGTGAGACTGGCGGCCGCGTAGCCCAGGAGGTCTACCGCTGTCATCCGTATAATTAGCGAAGCTTTAGCGCTAAGATTAGCTGATGGGCGCTGTCTGAGACTGAGACCCCTGGCAATCTACGCAAGTTTTGCTCAGGATCATGCTGCCAAGCGTGACAAAGAGTGAATTCTCATCTCACCACAACATGTTGCCATGGGGTGTGATAGGTACTAAGGAGGGAAGGAGCTTCAAAAGGTCTCCATGCCTCTCGCGCCTGAATCCGCCCTCTCCCTCGTGGCGGCGGTGATCGTTCCGTTCCTGTTCAAGCTGGCCGGCGCCGCGGCCCTCTGGTTTGTCGGTGGCTGGCTGATTCAATTCGCCATGCGCTTCCTGCGCCGCAGCTTCAGCCGCGGCAACATGGACCCGACCCTGCTCAACTACCTCCTCAGCATCCTCGGCGCCCTGTTGCGCGTCGTGCTCGTGGTGGCCATCCTCGGGTTCTTCGGCATTGAAACGGCCAGCTTCGCCGCCCTCCTCGCCGGTGCTGGTGTCGCCATCGGCGCCGCCTGGAGCGGTCTGCTGGGCAACTTCGCTTCCGGCGCCTTCCTGCAGATCCTTCGTCCGATCAATGTCGGCGACTACATCGAAGCCGGCGGTGTGGAAGGAACAGTGGAGGAGGTGGGCATGTTCGTCACTGCCATCAACTCGCCGGACAACGTTCGCCACTACGTGGGCAACAGCAAGCTCTTTGGCGACAACATCAAGAATTTCTCGACCAATCCCTACCGCCGTGTCGATCTTGTCGCCCAGCTGGACAACACCGCCGATGTGCCCCGGGCCATCGAGCTGCTGCGCAAAGGGCTGGAGACCGTTCCCAATCAGGTCCCGGGCAAGACGGGCGACGTGGAAGTCCTGGAGTTCACAGAGCGTGGCCCCAAGCTGGCCGTGCGTCCCTACACCCACACCAGCCATTACTGGAATGTCTACTTCGACACCAATCGCATGATCGTCGACGTGCTCGGCCGCGCTGGTTTCCCCGTTCCGCGCATTCCCCTGGCGGTGCAGGAGGGTGTTCCCTCCGCCAACTGACAGCCGCTCATCGCCGCCCATCAGACGACGCGCGTCTCCCTGCGGCCCCACGCTCCCTTCGGCGGGCGTGGGGCTTCGTTTTGAGAACATGGGCACCTCCCTTCCTCTCCGCCGTGACCGAGGCCGCCAGCCCGCCCCTCCCCAAGACCTACGACCCCGCTGGCACGGAAGCCCGCTGGCAGGCCGCCTGGGAGCAGACGGGCGCCTTTCATCCCGATCCAGCGGCCCCCGGCCAGCCCTTTTCCGTGGTGATCCCGCCGCCGAACGTCACGGGAAGCCTGCACATGGGCCATGCCTTCAACACCGCCCTGATCGACACCATCGTCCGCTTTCAACGCCTGCGCGGCCGCAATGTCTTGTGCCTCCCCGGCACGGATCACGCCTCGATCGCGGTGCAAACCCTGCTGGAGAAGCGGATCCAGGCGGAGGGCGGCAGCAAGGACGACCTCGGACGGGACGCCTTTCTGGAGCGGGCCTGGGCCTGGAAGGCGGAGAGCGGTGGCACGATCGTTGGCCAGTTGCGGCGGCTGGGCTATTCGGTGGATTGGCGGCGCGAACGCTTCACCCTGGATCCCGGCCTCAACCGGGCCGTGGTGGAAGCCTTTGTGCGGCTGCATGAGCAGGGCCTGATCCATCGCGGCGAATACCTCGTCAACTGGTGCCCCGCCTCCGGCTCGGCGGTGAGTGATCTGGAGGTGGAGATGAAGGAGGTGGAGGGCCACCTCTGGCACCTCCGCTATCCCCTCACGCCAGGGGGCGAGACAGGTGCGGCCGACGCCGGCGCGCCTCTGGAGGCCCCTGTGGACCATCTCGTGGTGGCCACCACCCGCCCGGAGACCATGCTGGGCGACACCGCCGTGGCTGTGAATCCAACGGACCCGCGCTACGCCCACCTCGTGGGTCGCACCCTCGAACTCCCCCTGGTCGGCCGTCGGATTCCGATCGTGGCCGATGACCATGTCGATCCGGCCTTCGGCACCGGCTGCGTGAAGGTCACCCCCGCCCATGACCCCAACGATTTCGCCATCGGCCAGCGCCATGGACTGCCGTTGATCACCGTGATGGAGAAGGACGGCACCATGAACGCTGCCGCAGGGCCCTTCGCTGGCCTCGACCGCTTCGCGGCCCGCGAGGCGGTGGTGGCGGCGATGGAGGGGCAGGGGCTGCTGGTGAAGACCGAACCGCATCGCCACAGCGTGCCCTTCTCCGATCGCGGCAAGGTGCCGGTGGAACCCTTGCTGTCCACCCAGTGGTTCGTGCGCGCGGAACCGTTGGCGGCCCACTGCCGCCAGGCCTTGGAGCGCGGCGAACCGCGTTTTGTGCCCGAGCGCTGGAGCAAGGTCTATCGCGACTGGCTCACCGACATCCGCGACTGGTGCATCAGTCGTCAGCTCTGGTGGGGGCATCGCATTCCGGCCTGGTTCGTCGTCAGCGAAACCGGAGGCGTGATCACCCCGGCCACGCCGTGGGTGGTGGCTCGCGACGCGGAGGAGGCGCGCCGCCAGGCGGAGGCGACCCATGGCCCGGCCCACGCTGCGGCGGGCCGAGAGCTGGTGCTGGAGCAGGATCCTGACGTGCTTGACACCTGGTTTTCCAGTGGCCTCTGGCCCTTCTCCACGCTCGGGTGGCCCGGGGAGGAGGGCGCGCCGCCTGCGGAGCTGGCCACCTGGTATCCCACCAGCGTGCTGGTGACGGGATTCGACATCATCTTCTTCTGGGTGGCGCGAATGACGATGCTGGCGGGAGCCTTTTTGCCGGAGGCTGGGCCGCCCTTCCACGACGTCTACATCCATGGTCTGGTGCGGGATGAGCTCAACCGCAAGATGAGCAAATCGGCGGGCAACGGCATCGATCCCCTGCTCCTGATCGAGCGCTATGGCGCCGATGCCCTGCGCTTTGCCCTGGTGCGGGAAGTGGCTGGCGCTGGTCAGGACATTCGCCTCGACTACGACCGCGAGAGCGACACCTCCGCCACGGTGGAGTCCGCGCGCAACTTCGCCAACAAGCTGTTCAACGCCACGCGCTTCGCCCTGATGAATCTGGGCGGTGAAACGCCCGCCAGCCTCGGCGCCCCCGTTGCGGAGGTGCTCGAACGGGAGGGGCGCCCGCTGCGCCTCGCGGATCGGTGGATCCTCTCCCGCCTGGCCCGTGTCAACTGCGAAACCGCTGAGCGCTATGGCGCCTATGGCCTTGGCGAAGCGGCGAAAGGCTTGTGGGAATTCGCCTGGAATGAGGTCTGCGACTGGTATCTGGAGCTGATCAAGCGCCGTTTGCAGGTGCCGGCGGAGCTGGAGGGGGTGGCCCGTGAGGCAGCCCTGGCGGATCAGCGCACCGCCCGCCAAGTGCTGGCCAAGGTGCTAAGCGAGCTGCTGGTGATGCTCCATCCGCTCCTGCCCCACCTCACCGAGGAGTTGTGGCATGGCCTCACGGGGGCACCTGAGAAGACCTTCCTGGCGCTGACGCCGTGGCCTGAGGTTGACGACTCTGCCCTGGATGCCACTCTAGAGGCGTCGTTCGCCGAGTTGATCGAGGCGATCCGGGTGGTGCGCAATCTACGTGCGGTGGCGGGGCTGAAGCCGTCCCAAGCGGCTCCGGTGCGGTTCATCACCGGTCGGCCGGCACTGGCGGCCTTGTTGGAGCAGGCAACGCCCGACATCACCGCGCTCACGCGCGCTGCTTCGGTGACCGTGGGGAGTATGGAGCAGGCCACCACAGAGCGTGGGCTGGCCGGGGTCTGCGGTGAACTGCAGGTGGTGTTGCCGATTGAGGGCCTTGTGGATCTGGACGCCTTGCGGGGCCGGCTGGCGAAGGATCTGGCCAAAGCGGAGAAGGAGATCAGCGGCCTGCGGGGCCGCCTCGCCAATCCCAACTTCGCGGACAAGGCGCCGCCGGAGGTGGTGGGGGCGTGTCGCGCCAACCTGGGGGAGGCGGAAACCCAGGCCCAGCTGGCGCGCCAACGGCTGGTGGAGTTGGGATGAGCTTGGCGGCACGTCTGCCAACTCCGCCAGCCGGGCCCTTGGTTCATAACGAGAGCTTAACGAGCCCCGGGCATCTGCACCTTAGTGTTGTCTGGTGCCTGAAAAGTCATGGTTATTCCAACCGCCCATGTCAATTGTTGCCTGCTGCAACGTATTGCTGCCTTTGCCTGTGCTTTGGGAGTTGCCGTTCAAGCAGCCGGGTGCGGCACCGCCACCACGACGTTGAATGGAGCAGGTGCTTCCTTCCCTTCCCCCATCTATCAGCGTTGGTTCCAAGAGCTGGCAGGCAAGGGAGTTCGCGTGAACTATCAATCCGTTGGATCGGGGGCTGGGGTTCGCCAATTCATTGCCCGCACCGTTGACTTTGGCGCCAGCGATGTCCCCATGAAGGCGGAGGAGATCGCCAAAGTCTCTCAGGGAGTTGTGCAGATCCCCATGACAGCCGGAGCGATAGCCGTGGCCTATCAGAACAAAGGCTGCGCCTTGAAGTTGACACAGGCACAACTGGCGAGCATCTTTTTAGGCAAGATCAATAATTATAGCCAACTGGGTTGTGCCGCCAAGCCGATCAAGGTTGTGGTTCGGTCGGATGGCTCTGGCACCACCGCCAACTTCACCGCTCACCTGGCGGCGATCGATCCCACCTGGAAGCAGCAGGTTGGCGTTGGCAAGAACGTGAAATGGCCTATTGGTACTGGAGCCAAGGGTAACGAAGGTGTTGCGGCTCAGCTCAATCAATTAGACGGTGCTCTCGGGTACGTGGAGGCCGCTTTCGTGAAGGAACCCCTGCAAGCTGCCGCTCTGACAAACGCTTCAGGGACCTTGGTCCCTCTCTCCTTGCAGAGTGAACAAGAGGCGCTGGCGTCGATCGACCTGGGGTCTGATCTGATCGGCAGCAATCCCAACCCTGCAGCTGGTTATCCCATTGTGACCTTCACCTGGATTCTCCTGTACAAAACAGGGAATGGTTCTCGCCACGAATCCCTGAATAAAGCTTTCGAATTTACCCTCTCAGATGCAGCCCAGGCCATGGCCAAGGACCTTGGCTTCATCAGTCTGCCGCCATCGGTTCTCGAGAAAGGTCGTCAGGCTCTCGCCACCGTTCAACCTTGAGTTCGAATGGTTCCTTCCCCAGTCTTCCCCCATGTCTGACCAACCCACCCTCGCTCTGCAAACCATTCAGAATCTTGCCCAAAAACATCCCGTGGAATTCCATCAGCCGGGGGAGGTTATTTTTCGTGCCGATGATCCTGGTGATCGTGTTTATGCCATTGTTGAAGGCTGTGTTGAGATCAGCTGGGGAGAGGAGGTTTATGAACGGCTGCAGCCTGGCTGTTGCTTCGGCTTTGATGTCATGATTGATCGGGCCAGGCGCCGCTATTGCACGGCTACGGCCATCGAGCCCGTGAAGCTGCTCTCACTCGATCGAGAACGCTTTTTATTGGCTATTCAGGAATTTCCAATGTTTGCCCTAGAAGCTTTGCACATCATGGATCAACGGTTGCGGAGCGTTAAGACTCGTTAACTCTTGATGCCATCTGCTTCCCAAAGTCTTGGCACAACTTCCAGGTCCTGACATCCATCGATGGCGGCTATTATTTGGGATAATCGATGTGCCGTGCGATCATGTTGAATGACCCAGAAGATTGGAACCAATATGAACGAATGGCCAAACGTCGGTACAGCAAGTGCGCAGCTCCATATGATGCACCAATTAGGACAAAAATACGCTGGACTTGGAAAAGCTTCGGCGATGTTCAACCGCTGAGCGTGGCTAACAAGCGCAGCATCCTCTGGTGGAAGGAAGCGCATGACCTTTTCAGAATGTAGTCTCCATATGGTGTCAGCCCCCGATTAACTCACCGTTAAGTCTGTTCGTGGTCTTACCTCGCCTTCGTCGTTGCGATACCCGCGCACGTCTCCGAGCCAACACCCCTTGCGCCTTGCCCTCCTTCCACACGCGCTGGCTTCTTTTCCCGCTTGTCGCGCTGAGCGGCTTTGTTCTCTTCCTCTGGGGTCTTGGTCAGACCGGCTTGGTGGATGAGACGCCAGCACTCTTCGCCGCCTCCGCCCGACAGATGGCGGACAGCGGCGACTGGCTCATCCCGCAGGTGAATGGACTGCCTCGCTACGACAAGCCCCCATTGATCTACTGGATGATGGCTGCTTTCTATCGCTTTCCCCATGCCAGCCAGTGGGATCCTCTGGGCAGCTGGGCCGCTCGCCTGCCCTCGGCACTGGCGACGATCCTCACCATGCTCGTCCTGGCGGACACCCTTGTGCGCTGGTCGCCCGCAGTGGACAACGGTTGCTTCACTGATGCGTCTTCCCGTCAACGCGATGCGATCGTGCCAGCTTTTTGCGGGGCCCTGGCTTTCGCTCTCAGCCCCCTGGTGCTCGTGTGGGGACGCACAGAGGTGAGCGATGCGCTGTTCACCTCAATGGTGGCCTGCAGTCTCCTCATGGCCTGGCGGGCCTATGCGAGCGATCGCGGCGGATGGAGACACTGCTGGTTCCTTCTGGCCCTCGCGGTGCTCAGCAAGGGGCCAGTGGCTTTGGTGCTGATGGTCCTCACTCTCGCGGTGTTCTGGCTCCTGGGCGCGGATCGCCAGCGGATCCGGCAGCGGTTGCGTCCCCTCCAGGGAATGGTCTTGTGCCTGGGTCTTTCCGCTCCCTGGTATGGCCTTGCCTTACTCCGGGAGGGGCGACCCTATTGGGATAGTTTCTTTGGGTATCACAACCTTCAGCGTTTCACCACTGTTGTCAACAATCACCAGCAGCCTTGGTGGTACTACCTCGTTGTTCTGCTGCTGGCCAGTCTTCCCTACACCCCTGTGCTTCTCCTGAGCCTGGGTGGTTGCTTGCGTCAGGCCCGTCTCCCCCTCGCCGCTCCCCTTTCCCTGGGACGCTTCGCGACGGCCTGGCTGCTGGCAGTGGGGCTGTTCTTCTCCCTTTCGGCGACAAAGTTACCCAGTTATTGGTTGGTGGCCACCCCCGCCGCCGCGGTGCTCGTTGCACTCGCGCCCAGCCTTGTGTCGCCTCGGCGTTTTGCCCTGTCCCTTGCCTCTTCTGCGGGGATCCTGCTTCTGACTGCTGCCGCCTTGGCCGCCGCGCCGCTCTGGCTTCCGTGGATTGAAGATCCCACCCTCCCGGACCTGCACACTGCCCTGGAAGGCCGCCCGTGGTTTGTCCTCGGGGCTGGCGTCGCGCTGATCGCCGCCCTTTTGCTCGCTGGGGTGGCTGGCCAAAGGCCCTTGAGGCGCCTGGCGCAGAGTCAACTCGCCTTGGTGGCGCTTGTCCCCCTGCTGTTCCTGCCCGTCTGGCGGATCGGTGATCAGTTGCGCGGGGCCCCCGTTCGGACATTGGCGTCCATTGCCACCGCCCGACGCTTGGACTCGGAAGCCCTGGCCATGGTTGGACTGCGCAAACCCTCCCTGCATTTCTACAGCCGCTCCACGGTGTTGTTCGAGGGGCGATCTCCGGAAGCCTTGATCAACCTGGCCGATCGCTTGCGCTCAGACCGTCGCCCGGGGCTCCAACCCTCAGCACCGGAGCAGCATCCCCACCTGCTGGTGGTCATCGACGCCACAACCGCCGGCCGTCCCCATTGGCGCGGCTGGAGTGGCCAGGAGCTGGCTCGGGCAGAGCCTTATCGCTTGTGGCGCCTTGATCGGCGCTGGTTGGAAGATAGGGCCCTGAGCCTTCGCGGGGAAGGTCGCAGGCCCAATTGGCGAGAGCCCCGCCCGGAGCGCTTCTGACGCCGGACGCCGGGCCGTCCTCCAAGGCCCCTGTGAAACTCAGTTCACAAAGACAAAGCGAGAAGAATCCGCCAGGTTCAGCGATGCCAAGGTGGCTCCTTGAACAAAACCGATGGCTTCCGGCGAGGGT
>Ga0194130_10002466_pt1 | contig 26784 bp, 15 predicted proteins | sample TA2KigsurfametaG_FD_160084 | JGI IMG/M metagenome (GOLD analysis project Ga0194130, IMG submission 160084) | Freshwater microbial communities from Lake Tanganyika, Tanzania - TA2015050 Kigoma 12 surface | ecosystem: Environmental > Aquatic > Freshwater > Lake | place: Tanzania: Lake Tanganyika... | reverse complement strand
GCATCGCGATTCGTGCAATTCAAAAGGGAAGGAATCCAAGCGACGGATCGTACGCGATCCCCCAACATAAAAAAATGGGGGACGATTACATGCATTCAACCATGGACTCTCTTGGCTGGCCTTATGGACCTCCCAACCTCGTCACGGACGGTACTCACCCCCATTTTATTTGTCGCTATTCGTGCGTCGCAGCAAAGGCTTACCCAACATTTGCTCCAATTGCTGAAACAATGATCGCTCTAGAAACTCGTTTGCATTTCCAACCGTTGTGGGGATGCCGGTGGATACAACCGCCAAGACTTCCGGGATGTCGCAGACACGAAGAATCCCCATAATCACAAAACCATTCCGATAGGCTTTGGGATCGATCTCTTTCAAATCCAAGAAATCCAGCCGGGTTGGATCAATCAGTGCTGCATGCAACGCATGCAGCGACATCTCCTTGTCTGCCTTCATCCGGCATTGCGGCACTTGGTGCTTGCGAAGAATTGCGCGAACGGATTGGCTGATGCCGAAAATCTGGCGCCCCTCTAGAGACCACCCGACAAGCAAGTAGGAACGTCTCCAATGAAGACCAATATTGTCCGACAAGTCCCAATTCCAAGGGCCTCGGCCTTCAGGAAACACCATATAGTTGGTGACCTCTGGATCCAAACCCTCGACGAGTGCTTTCCAGTGCTTTTTGTGCGATTCGGTCGCGCTGGATTGGTTCTGAGTCGCAGCCTCTTGCCGCATCAAGGCCCAGGCGTCCCATTTCTCCTGGTTAGCGACGACCACCGTCACCTTGTTAGATGCTCCACGGGACTTCGATGGGACCGCGGGTTCTACCGATTCAAGGCAAAGGATCGAAGCGTGTATCTCAGGACCGGTTTTACATTCGTATTGATGCACCCGCCAGTTCTCAAATCGGATCTGCTGCTCGGAATCGATCAATTCCGATTCGGAATCATTCAGGGTAGTCTCCGAACGAATCGCAAGATTTGGAAAATTGGGTAATCTCCCAAGAACCGAACCGCGGATCTCCTCGCGGATCTCGTCACATCGCGAGTTCCACCATGACGAGTCTATTCCGCTCCTGGTTTCTTGAGACTCAAACTCAGACTCCGGAGGTACAAACCAATCCTGGACCGTCGTGACACGCTCGTCCGTGGGTAACGCGTCAAACACTTTCAGTGCAGACTTGGCAAAAACTGGTTTGGCGGACGATTCCAGATTGCGTTTGACTCCCAGCAGATTTCGATCGAACCATACAAAGCAGCCTACCTGCAGTTCCTGCGTATCATCATGCCCACCAGCGGTCCATTGGATTCCTAGTTTCGGTTTGGTTCCCCGCGCATAGATCGAACGCAATTCCTGCTGAATACGAAACACACCTTGGAGCGGGAAAATGGGATCTTCGTCGGTATTCCCAATCAATAGCGATCGAGGATGGACTAATGACGCCAGCGTTGAATAGTCCCATCCATAACGATTGTTGAAAAACATGCAGTCGCAGTGACCACGAATGACTTGATGAATCACATGGTCCCGCAAATCGGTGATTCCGGCGACCGGTACGACAACTGATATTCGCGGGTCGATCGCTGCTGTGAACCAACTGTAAGCGCCGCCACCGCTACGCCCAGTAATCCCTATTTTGGTCGGGTCGACATCCGTTCGGCTGCAAAGATAATCGACGGCACGGAGTCCATTCCACGCTTCGACGCCTGCGGGTGTGTAGCCGCGCGAAGGCCAATCCCATCGCTTATAGCTGTACAAGCCGTGATGCATTCCCTCGATTTCTCCCAATTGAATGGTATCAATCGCGAGCGAAATATAGCCATGGCGAGCAAACCACGCGGGATGATGCTGGTAATGTGTTTTGTTACCTAGGCTGACCCCGTTTTCTTTGACTTGGCCGTGCCCGCAGACATAGAGAATCGCCGGCAACGGTTTCTCGATCGTCTCGGGACGGTACAGGTTCCCGGTCACATACAAACCGGGGGAGGCTTGAAAATGGATTTTTTCCACGACAATTTCGTCGACCTGGAGAGATCCAGTTGTGACAGCGTGAAGATCCATGGAACGAGACTCCAGCGGTGGCAGTCCCAGCATCTCTTTCAACTGCTCACGTAATTGTTCCCGATGCGATTCCCACGGTTCTGTAGAATCTGTCGATCCAAAACGCCCGAGGTCATTGGCTTGTTCGATTTGCTCCACCCTCACAGTCAGTTTCGCTTTAGCCAATTCGATCCCAGGGTTTCCCGCTGGGTTATTCGGATCCAACTGTGCGATAACGTCTGTGCCAGACCACACGCTGAACATGCATGCAACAGCACAGATTTGGAATGTGCATCGACTAAAGCGCATAGGAACGATCCATTTCAAAGTGATAATGCGTGAGTGGTCGTGCATCGCACGCTGCAAATCAGGTTTGGCTTCGCGAGGCAAAAATACACATTTCCGCCCTGAACAGCGAAACCGAGGGCAAAGAAACTACAAGAGCAACCTTTCGGAAACATCACGGCAAGCAGCAGTACAATCCACCTTGGACAGAAGTATTCCAAAGTCTCTACTGATTTGCAAATCTGGGCTGGGCTACTTAGATCGGCGCGTCAGTCGGGGGGAAGAATTGGCGGAAGGCGATTTCTGGGAGCACTACAATCCGACGGATGGGCTGCCCTTGTATCTGCCAGTGGATGGGCTGCCGGGAGGCTGCTTTGGGGACGAGCGAAAAGAGTCCTCTCGACGGTTTGCGGAGACCTGAAATCCGCACTTAAGAAGTCGATTTATCAACGAAACGATTGACAACCCTGAGTGGTCAGGGCCGGGATCGAACCGGCGACACATGGATTTTCAGTCCATTGCTCTACCTACTGAGCTACCTGACCAACGCGACTACCCATTCTACACCCAAATTAGTGCCGACTCGGACGACGCGGAAGGAAATTTAGAATCGTTGCTAACTTTTGTCAATTGACCTCCGAAGCAACAAACCTCTGACGGACCCCATTCCCTAGAGTTGGATTCCTTGAGTCACCGCAGTGGTTCTCACCGTTCCAAAAGGGTAAACTAATGTCGCGGCTTCGTTCAGTCCTTACTTTTCAATCAATTTCTATGCTGTTCTCACGGATAAACCGACTCGCCTTCGCCAGATTTACCATTGCTGTGTTTTCGATCGCATGTTGGTCTATAGTTGCCGTTGGTAAGGGTTATGCGGAGAGTTACTACCCCGACCATCCTGTCGTTCAAGGCATGGTGGAACGTGCCATCCAGTACCTGTCGAAGGTCGAACTGAAGGGTACATCCACCCATGCAGGAATAGGAACCGAAGTGCTCGGGGCGTACACGATTTACAAAGTCGAAGGGGACCCTGCTCACCCCATCGTGGCGAAAGGATTACGGATCGCCAAGAATTATCTCGATACGGTAACGGCTGCCAGCGGTGGATTTGAAGACAAGGCTGTCTACCACGTCTCCGTCTGCTGCATGCTGCTTGCATCAGTAAGTGTTGACGAGTACGGCCCACAACTCGTGAAAGCACGTGACTTCCTATTCCGCATCCAACAAACCACCGGCGGGTTCGGCTACATCGACGGTTCCCATAAACCGACTAGTAGCGATATCTCGCAAACACAATACGTTTTGTTGGCATTCTGGACGATGAGCCAATTGGGTATTGAGGTTCCCGACGATCGAGTCGCCCGAGTTCTGCAGTACCTTTACGATTCGCAGATCAAAGACCCACAGTCGGGAGCCAATGGTGGCTGGCCTTACCAATTTGACCCTGGTCAAAATGCCAGCTTCGGCACCACAAGCTCACTTACTGCTGCAGGATTATCCAGCGTTCTAATTGCCGGCGATACGTTGGGAGTCTTTCGGAATCGACTCGCCGAAGCCGACGAAGAAGACGGATTGATTCCACCTGCATTCAAACGGGTGATGCCAGAAAGTGAGAAGAAAGCTCGGGGGGTTAATATCGACCGAAATCGATTAGATGCATCGGTCAAAATGGGCCTGATGTACAACCAAAAGAATCCTTACTCCAGGACGACGTGGCACTATTATTACTTGTACAGCTTGGAACGGTTCGAATCGTTTCTCGAAATCGCCAACCGCAAGCAGAGCAAAAGTCCTCCATGGTACAACGCCGAGGTGGAACGACTGATCGCCGCACAAGCCAAAGACGGCTCTTGGGGGGGCGGTGACTCGGGAGATGCAGACATCGTTCTCGGCGCCCCTACCTCCACTTGCTTTGCTGTACTGTTCTTGATCCGCAGCACCCAAAAGGCGATCGGCGAAATGAAGGAAGGGGTCGTTCGCGGTTGGGCAGAATTGCCCAAGGACTTGAGTGCCGTCACGATGGTTAATGGCAAACCAATGTCGAAAACGGAAGCGACGAGCATCGACGATGCCCTCAAAATGCTCGAGAACGATAAAGCATCGCAGGGGGACGATAAACTGGTCGCGGAAAAGATCATGTTCTCGGCGGACCCAGCCCGAAAGAGGGACGAACTGAATCGCTTCGCACGCTTGCTACGGTCCAAAGATTGGCAAGCACGACGCATTGCATCCAAGGTCCTCGGACGAAGCGATGACTTGGAAATGGTTCCAGAGCTGATTTTCGCCCTGAGCGACCCTGACCAAGTTGTATGCCGCAATGCGGAAACCTCGCTTCGACTGATTTCTCGTAAACTCGACAAATACCATCTCCCCAAAGAAGGCAGTATCACGAGACAAGATAAAATGAAAGCTCAGCGGCAATGGAAAACATGGTTCCTAGAGTTTCGTCCCGATTACATTTTTGTCGATTGATCGATCACAATTGATTTCGATCAAAGGACCGAAGCGACAACGCACTTTTCTTCAAGGTGAAACCATGAGCAACTCCCCTAGCAATCCGGCGAAACCATCGCAGGAAGGCTTCCTCCACGTTGATGAAACGTCTATGAAGACCAACCGCGTGGAGCAAGTCTCCAGCATCCTCGTTAGCACTGCGGTGATGCTGGGCATGGCTGTTGCGATGCTATTCCTTTTGTTTCTATTGCAGATGAACTGGAAACGCCCGCAAGAAATGATTCTCGACGTGGAGAAAATCGCTGGTCGAGGCGATAACGCCGCTGGCTTCGAACGCGACTTCGACCCACCCGGTGCAGATGAGGTTGAGCAACTCAATGAACCAGCGGTAGAACAGACCATTCAGATGGTTACCGATGCGATCAGCGCCATCGCCGCATCCATGGATACCATTGCGTCCGCCACATCCGTGAGTGGAGATGGAACCGGAAAAGGAGACAGCCGACCACCAGGACCGGAGGGGGAAGGGGTCGATGGCGTTCACCGCGGTGAGCGTTGGGAACTTAAATTCACGGCGCGCGATAAGAAAGCATACGCCACCCAGTTGGATGCTTTCGGAATCGAACTGGCTGTTATCGGCGGTGGCATTACGACCATCGACTATACCAATAATCTCTCCAAAGCTCCCACCAAAAGATCCGGCACCCGCGAACAAGAAAAGAGGCTCTTTTTCACCTACCTAACCAACAACGCTTTGGCTCAATACGACAAGGCCTTCTTGCAATCCGCTGGAGTCAACCTCAAGGATCGGACGGTCCTCAAATTCATTCCCAAAGATACCGAGGAAGCGATTGCGATCGCTGAGAAAGCGCATTACCTCGACAAGCGAAGCAAAGATTTCCGCGTCGCAGACATCGCGAAAACCATCTTTGAATGCATACCGAGCAAAAACGGAAAATTCGAGTGGGTTGTTATCGAACAACGCTACCGAAATCGGAACCCGTCAGTCAAGTAACATCGCAGGGTAAATCAACGCTTCAGCGACACGCCTGCTGGGCATATGGCGACAAAATTCTGCTCAAACCGAAAAATCCTTTCGACAACGGGCCCCTTATTATTCCCGAACCGCTGGGGCTCTACTATCGTTGGACTAGTCTCAAGCAACTTCGCTGCAGCTACGAATACTTTGTATTTTGAATCAACACTCCCATGCGAACTCTCGCTCTGCCTCTCGGCGGCCTCTGGCTATCGCTCTTCTCGGTTCTGCCGATCTACTCTCAAGACGACCTAGCACCCAACAAAACGGATACAGCATCCACCCTGCATGTGGACAAAATCGAGCCTCCGTCATGGTGGCGAGGCTCGACCTTGTCACCCATCCGCATTCTTGTCACTGGTACAGGTTTTGACCCCGGTGTGATTATTGAAACCGGTACGGATTCGCTACAAGCATACAATTACAGAACCAGTCAAAACGGCCATTATCTTTTTTTCGATCTTGAGATCGCTCCCGAATGCCCGATTTCCCGGCATCGACTTATTGTACGAAAAAGTAACGGGGAAACCGATACGATCGAGTTTGACGTCATGGAGCGTCCCGACTTCGCCCCGAAGGGCTTTAACTCGGACGACTTTATTTATTTCGTAATCCCCGATCGCTTCTGCGATGGTGATTTGTCGAACAATCGTCCCGAGAAATCCTCAGCGATATACGATCGGACCAAGCCGAGGCATTACCACGGAGGAGATTTGCGCGGATTGGAAAGCCGATTGCCTTTTCTAAGCGATTTGGGGATGACAGCAATCTGGACCACACCGATTTATGACAACAACGATGGCCTCGACTTCCTCGAAGCCTACCCGAACGAGCAGAATGTCAAAGAGCCAACAACGGGCTACCACGGATATGGAGCCATCGATATGTACAGCGTCGATGAGCATCTTGGATCACTCGAGGATCTGAAACACTTTGTGCGATCAGCTCATGATCGGGGGATGAAGGTAATTCAGGACCAAGTTGCGAATCACACTGGTCCCTACCATCGATGGGCCAAGGATCCCCCGACCGCCACTTGGTGGAATGGTACTTTCGAAAACCACATTGCTAACAACTGGCAAAAGTGGACTGCAATGAACCCACGCGCCACGCCGCAGACCCAACAACAAAACCTTGATGGTTGGTTCATTGATATCCTTCCTGATTTCAACCAAAATGACCCAGAGGTTGCCCGCTACTTGATCCAGAACTCCTTGTGGTGGCTCGCGACGGTGCAATTCGATGCGATACGAATGGATACCCTCCCCCATGTCCCCCGCAACTTTTGGAAAGAATGGACGAGTGCCATCAAGCGGGAGTTTCCTACGACGGTCATCTTAGGCGAGTTGTTTGACTCTGACCCAGCACTTCTTTCTTATTATCAAGCAGGTCGGATCGGCCATGATGGCATCGACACAGGTATCCAATCACTTTTTGATTTCGGTCTGTTCGGTCCGATACGCAAGGTTTTTGCCAAGGGGAACAGTATTCGGGAGATCCATCAGATGTTCGCTCGTGATTGGCTTTACCCGGATCCCAACTCTCTGACCACGTTTGCTGGAGTTCATGACATGCAGCGATTCATGAACGAAGAAGGGGCCACGGTGGACGGATTGATGATGGCGCTCACTTTGATCGCGACCAGTCGCGGGACTCCATTGATCTATTACGGCGACGAGATCGCAATGAGGGGCGGGAATGATCCAGACAATCGTCGGGATTTCCCAGGCGGCTTTCCACAGGACGCAAAAAACGCTTTTGAACCGAGCGGCCGGAACCACGACGAGAATCGCATGTGGAAGCACACGACGCGTTTAGGCAAGTTACGGCAAGAACTCGAGTCGCTGCGTCGAGGTCGTTCGTATGACCTGCTAGACTCAGAGCAGCAATACGCTTATGCGAGGGTCCTGCCCGATCAAATGACGGTTATGGTTTTCAATAATGCAACCGAATCTGCCGAATGCAAATTTTCCATAAAATCACTGTCGATCGAAACACTCAAGAAAGGCTGGGACTTTCAGTGCGACGATGAACTGGAAACCGCCCCGCCCCTCGTGGTTGCCGCCGGTGTTGCGTCGGTAACACTTCCTGCTCGTTCAGCAGCGATCTTCGTGTTGCCCCAGTAATTCCAGATCAGTATCCGGGGTTTAAAGCGCCGGTCCGTACCCGCCAATCGCCCTCGCACCATCCCAGAAATGAAATAAGGAGACCCGAACTCATGAACAATCGATCCGTTGGCCTTGGATTGCTGTTCGTTGCACTTGTCACCTGTAACTCGCTCCCTAGATGCCATTCGCAAGAAGCAGTCCAAGACACTGCAATGAAACCGCTGTTCGATGGCAAGTCGTTTCAAGGCTGGGAAGGGGACACCAATTCGGTATGGCGAATCGAGGAGACCGCGTTGACCGCAGGATCACTCTCCAAACAACAGGAACAAAACAACTTTTTAGCAACGGTCAAATCGTATGGTGATTTTGATCTAACGCTCCAGTGGAAGCTCGAAGGAACCGAAGGTTTTGTCAATGGCGGTGTCCAATTCCGCACCAAACGCATCCCCAACCATCACGAAGTTTCCGGATATCAAGCAGACCTCGGTGCTGGTTTTGATGGCGCGTTGTACGATGAAAGCCGCCGGAACAGGATCCTCGCGAAGCCGGACGATGTAACGCTGGCTAAGGCGATCAAGCCGGTTGGACAATGGAATACCTACCGCATTCGGGCCGAAGGACAGCGAATTCAGCTCTGGCTCAATGAGATCCCAACCGTCGATTACATCGAAGAAGATCCTAACATTGAGGCAACGGGAATCATCGCTGTTCAAATCCATGGCGGTGCCAAGTCAATCGTGCGCTACAAAGATTTCCAAATTCGCGAACTGAACTCCGTTCGAGCTAAGTGATTGTCGATCGCTCAGACAAGTACCACACGTTAAAATTCGATCACAGTCATGCCAGCATTCGGGAATCTGTCGAACTCCATTAGCAACTTTGCTCCTGATTCCAAGTCAACAACGTTAGTCACCAACGCTTTTGGATTGACCGTTTCGTTCTCCATGCACTCGAAGATCCGACTATATTGCGTAGGTTGCATTCCATGGCTTCCATAAATCTCAAGTTCTTTAGCGATTACGGTTGCCATTGGGATCGCGGGGTTGGATTGGTCGCCCAACATCAATCCGATTTGGACGTGTCGCCCACGTTTCGCGAGGCATTCGATCGAATTCCAACATGTGCGATGATGCCCTAGTGCGTCGATCGACACGTCAGCACCGCGTCCTGATATCTCTCGGACGCGTCGAATCACGTCATCTCCCGTTCCTTCAATGCATGCGTCCGCCCCGAGCCGTGCAGCCAACGCGAGCCTTTCAGCACGAATATCGATCGCAATCACCTTGGCACCCAACGACTTTGCGATCGAAATGGATGAGAGACCGACACCACCACAACCATGGACCGCCAACCATTCCCCTTCGGCCAATTTCCCTTGGTCCACAATCCCGCGGAATGCAGTGATGAAGCGACAACCTAGACTAGCAGCGGCTATAAAATCGACGAACTCTGGCAATGCGACCAAATTGAGGTCCGCGTGTCGAATTTCAACCAACTCTGCAAAACTACCCCAATGCGTAAAGCCCGGCTGAGTATGGGAATCGCAGATGTGCGAGTTTCCTCGACGGCATTCGAAACAAGAACCACATCCACAGCAAAACGGAACCGTCACACGATCGCCGATTTTCCATTTCGAAACGGATGAGCCAACATTAGCGATCACCCCTGCCAATTCATGACCTGGAACGTGTGGCAACAGAACGTCCGGGTCATGGCCCATCCAAGCATGCCAATCGCTGCGGCAAATCCCACAAGCCTTCACCGAGATTAAAACCGCATCCTCATGCATTTTAGGAGTGGCGACTTCTCGAACGGAAATCGGTCCATGATATTGTTCAAAAATCGCAGCCTTCATACGGCTCCTTTTGGTGCAGAACACGGCAAATTTACTCGAACACGGTCGGGAAATAAGACGCGTGGCCGTTGAAAATCCCACCCGACGGTTGTGTTAGAATACTTCGAACTTTTCATGGAGCCAATCGATACCCTGACCGAAAAGCCGCTGTCCAAAAAGGTGGTTTCATAAAAGCGTGTATTTGTCCTCTCACTCATTCGCGAAGCAAACCCGTCGAATTATGCCTCCAAACTCTTCGATAAAGCAATGGCTGAAGCGAATCGCAATCGCGTCCGCTGCCTTTTTGCTCCTCGTCGCTTCAACGATCGGTTACGCTTGGTGGTACTACCATCCTGCGTATAGTCGCGTCGATGGAATCGTTTATGGGACTAGGAATGGCCGCGAATTGACCATGGATGTATTCAAGCCCCTCAAGCCCAACGGTTTGGGGGTAGCGTTCATGGTAAGTGGGGGTTGGAAATCGAAGAAGCCTGGGGAAGCCGACGCGTGGATTCTCGCTCCGTTGATTCGACGTGGATACACCGTATTTGCCGTGTGTCATGTGTCACAACCCGATGCGTTGATTCCGGAGATCATCGATGATGTGAATCGAGGGGTGCGGTTTATCAAATACCATTCGGAAGAGTACGGGATCGATCCCGAACGACTCGGTGTGACCGGGGGAAGCGCCGGCGGTCACCTTAGTTTGATGCTATCCACCCGAGGATGCGAAGGACCAATCGACTCGGGAGATCCAATCGACCGTATGAGTAGCAGCGTGAAGGCGACCGCAATTTTCTACCCCGTCACCGACCTTCTCGACTTGAATGGATCCACAGAGGACCCCGGTGATGGCGGTCCTCCGAAAAGCTTCGTGAAAGCCTTCGGTGATGCGGCAACGGAAATGGACACATGGAAAGAGGTCGGCAAAGAATGTTCTCCGATCTACTACGTCAATGAAAAACTCCCGCCTGTTTTGATCTACCACGGCGATGCTGATACGCTGGTACCGCTTGACCAATCTCAACGATTTCAACAGATAGCCCAAAAAGTAGATCGGGACGTTAAAATCGTCGTACATCGCGGGGGAAGCCATGGATGGGCAACGATGTTCCTCGATATCATTGCGTTCGCGGATTGGTTTGACCAACATCTGCGAGCAAACCGCTGATACAAAAGGCTTGCGACCAGAACACAATCATTATTTCCTCTCTATCTTCATTTCCAAAACCGGTGATTCCATGAACCAAAATGCAATCCGTTTCTCGAAACTTTCTTGGAGTTTCGTCCTGTTCCTATCCTTCATTGGAATGTTGATCCCGAAAGTCTATTCGGAACAAATAAAGGTCGGGGCAGCTAGCCGAATCATCACACCAGACCCTCTCTTGCCCGTCTCGGGCGGAATGGGCCCAACCCGCCCTGCGACGAAAAAGCTAGGCGAGTTGACAGTACGAGCCGTAGTCTTGGAACAAGGAGCAAAAAAGGCGGCTATCGTCAGCGTCGATGCACTAGGCTTTCCATCGGTTCTCGTTCAACGTGTCGCAAAGAGGGTCAAAGACATCCCTCTCCAAAATATTGTCGTCGGTGCTACGCATACCCACAGCGGGCCTGATTTCTATGCATTCCCTGACGGAAAGGGTGGACATACCGGCGATCTCAAATACATCGATCGAGTATGTGACTTGATGGCAGAGGCAATCAATGACGCAGCAACGCATACGCGATCGTCTACCGTGCGCGTCGCGACTGGAAAAGTCGAAGGCCAAGTCGCCTACAACTACTACGCTATCGAACTCTATGATCCTCGCGCTGGAATCCTTCAGTTCGCAGATGCCGAGGGAAAAACCATTGCCACCTTAGTAAACTACGCGATCCATCCAGAAGTCCTAGGAAACGAAGTCGGTGCGTTGAGTCCAGATTTGATCGGACCACTCTGCGATCGAATCGAGTCCAAGGTGGGAGGAATGGCTATTTTTATGAATGGCGCCCAAGGAGGAATGATCACTGCCGACAACCGAGATCTTTCCAAAATTGCAGATCCCCTTGCAGGCCGATGGATCGACAAACGCGAATGGAGCGAATGCCAACGCATCGGCGAAAAACTTGCCGATGAAGCATTGCGGATAATCACAACAGTAGAGCCGATATCTGACGTTCCGTTGCAATGCGAACATCGCATGGTCGAATTCCCAGTCGATTCGGATGCCTTGTGGGGAGTCGTGCAGTACTCGCCGCTCAATTACCCAAGAAACGATAACCGAACGATATCCTCTCGCATCAACCTGATTCAAATCGGCTCGGCTCGTATCGCCACGATTCCTGGTGAAGCGTTGCCGAACATCGGTTTTTATCTGAAACGAAAAATGTCGGGTGATCACAATATGCTGTTCGGATTAACCAACGATGCCTTCGGATACATCCTTACTGAAGTCGACTTTTCCAGCTTTTCACGCTACGAGTATGTCTCGCGAGTCTCCCTCGGCGAAAAAACGGGCACGATTCTTATCAAAAACATTCTGGAACTCGACCAACAAGTCCGACAACTTCCAATCACGAAGTAACTCTTTTGGTGCCATCAAGCGAATCTCACCTCCTCGAAATCTTGGTTGCAAGACGCGGGTTGAGTCCCGCCTGTGAAATGTCCGCAAAGCGAATAAGGAATATCAATGCAAACGGGAGCGAAACTTCCAATCCACCACTCCGCTTGGAAATCACTCGAATCTCACGCCGCATCGATGCGTAACACGCATCTGCGAGCCCTCTTTTCGACCGATCAGGACCGAGGTCAGCGGTTGACAGCACAGGCGGCTGGATTGTTTCTCGACTATTCGAAGAATCGTGTCACCGACGAGACGATGGGACTCCTGTACCAGTTGGCTCGCGAGTCTGGCTTGCACGAAAAGATTGAGGCAATGTTCCGGGGAGACAAGATCAATACGACAGAGAATCGCGCCGTGCTCCATACGGCCCTGCGCGCACCTAAGGACAGTACGATCCTTGTCGATGGAAAAAATGTCGTCCCGGAGATTCATGGAGTTTTAGCAAAAATGGCCTCGTTCGCCGATCGCGTTCGAAGCGGCGATTGGATGGGCTATTCAGGCAAACGGATCCGCAACGTCGTCAATATAGGGATCGGAGGATCCGATCTGGGGCCAGTCATGGCCTATGAAGCGCTGAGGCATTACAGCGATCGCGAATTGACGTTTCTTTTTGTTTCCAACGTCGATGGTATCGATCTCGCCGAAGCCACTCGCGTACTCGATCCCGCCGAGACGCTTTTCATCGTTTCATCAAAAACCTTCACTACGCTCGAAACCATGACCAACGCGCAGAGCGCGCGCGATTGGCTCCTCACGGCATTTGATGGTAATCAAGCATCGGTTGCCAAGCACTTCGTGGCGGTCTCCACCAACGCGGAAAAGGTGTCGAGCTTTGGAATCGATACCGAAAATATGTTTGGCTTCTGGGATTGGGTAGGCGGAAGGTACTCTATGGACTCCGCCATCGGGCTATCGACCATGATAGCAATTGGGCCCGAGAACTTTTACGAGATGCTCGGCGGCTTCTATCAAATGGACAAGCATTATCGCACGGCAGCGCTAGACCAAAACCTTCCTGTCATCATGGGCCTGTTGTCGATCTGGTACACGAATTTTCTCGATGCACATGCAATCGCAGTTCTTCCCTACGAAAACTACTTGAAACGATTCCCTGCTTACCTCCAGCAACTGACGATGGAGAGCAACGGAAAGAGAGTAACCCTTGATGGCGAGCCTGTTTCCTACCACACAGGACCCATTTACTGGGGTGAACCAGGAACTAATGGCCAGCATTCTTTCTACCAATTGATCCATCAGGGTACACGACTAATACCTTGCGATTTTATCGCCTTTGCACAGGCACTGACGCCATTGGGACGCCATCACGATATTCTCATGGCCAATGTGTTAGCGCAATCTGAAGCGCTAGCCTTCGGAAAGACTGCCGAACAAGTTGCAGCGGACGGGACTCCTGACTGGCTTGTTCCACATCGCGTTTTCGAAGGGAACCGCCCATCCAACACGATTCTGGCACAGCGATTGACTCCGGCTATCCTAGGAGCCCTTGTTGCACTCTACGAGCATATTGTCTTCACCCAAGGTGCAATCTGGGGTGTAAATCCGTTCGACCAGTGGGGAGTTGAACTCGGCAAGGCCCTTGCGCAGTGCATTTTGCCCGAACTAGAATCTCCGACGAGTCCCCGACTGAACCACGATAGCTCCACCAACAGCCTGATCCACCGTTACCGTGAGATGCGATCAACGGTGAAATGAGGGGGAAAAAATCCGTATCCGAGTCGGTGTGTCGCCCATCGATGCTGCAAGAATAGGGCTTCCACCGATCAAAACGGCAATTTTCATAATACGCTGCCGTGAAGGTGTAAACGTTATTCGCAACCTCACGGTGATGCAGATATGACCGTGGTCATGCGTTAGCTACTTGAACCCACCCGCTACCAACTCTGCTTGCGATGAAATCCATTCGTTATCCTCTGCTACTGCAACTGAATACGCGAGTGTGGTTGACCGCTCGAGCCCACCAGCTGGGCCGCCCGGCGACACTGGACGACATCACTGGCGAAGATCTACAACAAATTGCCGAAATGGGGTTCGATTGGATTTGGTTGCTGAGCGTGTGGCAAACCGGACCTGAATCGCAACGCGTTTCAAAAACGAACCCTGAGTGGTTAAGGGAATTTCATGAAATACTCCCTGATCTTAATGGGTCTGATATCGGAGGCTCTGGTTTCGCCATCTCTCATTATGCGGTTCACCGCGATCTCGGAGGCGACGAAGCACTAAGGCAACTACGCGATCGAATGCGAGACCATGGACTCAAGCTCATGCTTGACTTTGTCCCGAATCACATGGGACTCGATCACCCGTGGATTGAGGAGAGGCCGGAGTACTTTATTCAAGGATCACCCACCAACCTAGCGAATAGTCCCGAGAACTTTTTCGAGCGTCGAAATGATGAAACATGCGTCATCTTCGCGCACGGGCGCGATCCGTACTTTCCGGGTTGGCCTGATACCGTGCAATTAGACTATTCCAATCCGAATCTCCACGCAGCGATGCTACAGGAACTTGTGAAAATCTCACATCAATGCGATGGATTGCGTTGCGATATGGCGATGCTGATTCTCCCTGATGTTTTCTCAAGCACATGGAATCGAACCATTGAACCATTTTGGCCCGCTGCAATCGAAGTTATTCGAACGCGATGGCCTTCTTTTCTATTCATGGCAGAGGTTTATTGGGATCGCGAGTCGGAACTGCAACAGCAAGGGTTCGACTTCACATATGACAAGAGACTCTACGATCGCTTGTTGCACGGTAGCCCACAGTCGATCCGATCACACTTTCGCGCGAATGTCGATTTCCAGAATCACATGGTTCGTTTCTTAGAAAACCATGATGAACCACGAGCTGCAACCGTATTTCCTTTCGAAAAACACAAATCGGCCGCCGCAATGGCATATCTATCTCCAGGGATGAGATTGCTGCATCAAGGTCAGGTCGAGGGGCGAAGAGTAAAGATATCTCCCCATTTAATCCGGGGCCCCGACGAAACCACATCCGAACCAATTCACAACTTTTACAACATATTGCTCGGGATTTTGGAACAAGACTTACTTCGGGTAGGGAATTGGTCGCTGCTCGAATGCCGTGAAGCATGGGTCGGCAATTCCTCGGAGGAATCCATGATTGCCTTTGCTTGGACATATCCTAACGAGCCCCCTTTGGTTGTAGTTACCAATTGGTCATCCCATGCGAGCCAGTGCCATATCCCACTCTCAGTGCTTGAGTCGCAGATCCCAGGACTGGCTACAGGCCTTTGGCAATTCCACGATCGCTTGGACAATCGCAGCTTTGAATGGCACGGGAAGGATTTGGTTCACAAGGGGCTGTTTGTAGATTTGTTGCCTTGGCAAACATCGGTATTTAGGATCGAAAGAGAACCAGCATAACTCCCCTTGAAGCCAGGTGATGCAAACGGACTCGAGTGCCGGTTTCCAGAGAAATCGCCAAAAAGCAAGCAGAAGCAACTTGGATTTTTTCCGCAAGAGCGTCATACCCTAGTCATAAAGAACGGCATCTAGATTTGACGTCTGAGTGCCCGCCCTCCGCATCGTCTCGTCTCCTGAATCGCCGCAAAGATCGATCAACGGGCCAAGCCAACGCTATTGGAGTTTATCCAGCTCCTCGACATCGTCCGGCGATAGCTGAATTCTACGCAGCGCTGACTTGTCGATCTTCTCCTTTATCCGCAATGCTGAATCAGTCCGCCCAGCCCGCATCAACGCGACGTACCAATGAAATTTGAAAAGTGGATTGGTACCGATCCTGGACGCACGCTCAAACATTCCAGCGGCATCCTCTAACTTACTCATTCGCATGAGGATTGCTCCTTTGGAATCCAAAAAATCGGGCAACTCCCCCGCAATCGCAATCGCTTCGTCAATTCTTTGAAGTGCTTCGTCTAACCCATCGGGTGACTCACTCAGCAAATTCGCTAGGTTATTCAAAACCACGGGATCCTTGGATCCGGATTGAACGAGACTCCGATAAGCATCAATTGATTTACTCCGTTCACCGGTCACAAGCCAGTATTCCGCCATCAACTTCGACAAGCGAGGAGAATTGCTTTGGGTCGAATGAACATCTAGCAACAATGAATGAACTTTCGACGGCATATCGGTACTGAATGGCGCTTCGATCATAGCTTGAGCAATAATCGTAGCGATCTCCCGCGCTATCGAAGAGTCTCGTCCGGCAAGCAGCCCCCGTTTTAAAAGGAGATCGATCGCACTAGATCTCGTTTCGATGTCCTCATTCTTAGAGATGGAGGTCAGTGCAACGATCGCCGATCGTCGGTCGATTGCCTCCAGCTCCGAAATCGCCTTATCGCAGGAAGGCACATCTTGGATCGTCAAAAAACCGAGTGCAGATTTGCTGAGTGCCTCGATCCACTTTGCGTTCGAATGCCCCCACTTGTCACGCATTCGATCCTGCCACGTCTTGAGAAGACCTGACGCTGCATTGCTATTACCTTTTATCTTTTGGGCACATGCCATCAATAAATTCGAGCTGAACGCATCGGGATCCAATCGCAACAATAGCTCCGCTTGGGACAGTGCTTCTAGAACTCGGTTGCGTTTCAGCAATACTCGCCCATACGCGTATAAAAACTCTTCCCGCTCGGGCGAAATTACAAGTGCTTGCTGCAGATAGCGCTCAGCGTCCTCAAGAAGTCGATTTCCCTCGACCGTTCTCCTAAGATCGAACTGCAATTGGGCGCTACGCAGGCATAGCAATCCAAGTCGAAAATGATCGTCCTCTAACTGAGCGGATTTACCAACCACGAGCTTATCGAGAATGCGGCGGGCCTTGATCAAATCGCTTGGCATGCCCCGTTGGATGTAGAGACTTGCAAGGAGACGATTGTCATCTACGGAATTAGCGAAGGTGGAGCCAGTCAGCAATTGCTCGATCCTTTCCCAGTCCGTAACAGACCCGCGTGAACCGAGTAATGTGGAAAGGTATCGACGCAGCTGGTGATTTTCGGGCTCCTGCTGGAGTGCATCGTCCAAAACTTCAATCGCAGTGTCAATTTTTTGCTGCGAACGAAGCGCCTCTGCCTTGAGAATGGCGATGGAAGAGCGTTTGGCCCCAAGTTCTTCGGCAGCCTGATAGGAGGCTAATGCCTCGAGCAATTTCCCTTGACCTAACAACATCCGTCCCAATACAACATTCTTTTGCACGAGATCCAAACCGGTTGTTCCCTGAAGTCGCTCAATGGTCGATTCCAGCTTTTCCTTGTTCGCGATACGAGCGTAAAAACCATACTGTGCATTGAAGACTCTTAGGTCCGAGGGCGCAATCTCCGCCGCACGATTTAACGCCTCGTCTGCATTCGCAATCGAATCCATTCGGTCCTCTCGAGAACCGGTTCGAGAAGTCAACTCGAGGACTTGTGCGTACCACACCCATGCCATTGGATCTCCCGGTCGCAATGCGACACCCTCTTTGGCCAATTCCGCAAGATCCTGATCACTCTCGGATGCGGCCAGTTGCAAGGCCACGGAAGATAGGCGAGAGGAGCGGCTTAATCCTCGGCCCAGTTTATTCATTACCAACTGCGCGTCATCAAAGCGGCCTTGGGAGTAGAGCAGTTCTGTCAATCGCTCATAGACACCAATGTCCGGCTCACCCAGGCCCACGGCCTTGAGGTACATCGCGATCGCAGCATCCAATTCGTTCATTCGATCGAGTACAGCCCCCTCCAAGGCATAACCGGTCGAATAATCTGGTTTTTTAACAATAACATAGGTAGTGAGATCTCGAATAATAGGCAACTCCGCGGCTTGATTCGGCTCCGCCGATTCCAACAAACGTCGGGCTCGCAGAACACGCCATTCGGTCCCTGAATCTCCTTCCAAGGCTCGAATCCTATCCTCAATCCTTTGTACGATTGCGCTCCACTGTTGCGACGCAGCCTTCTTTTCAACCGTCCCATTGGAAGAGGTCGAGCTCCAACGCGAGGAAGCTTTGCAGGCCAACTGACCAATCATCAACAACCGTTGCAAATCGTTCTTGTAAAGTTCAACACATGTATCAGCAACTGTAGCTAGAGACTCTGCATTCGATGTCCATTGAAACAGCGTCGCTAACACCAAGTCGTTTTTGGGACTTTGCTTCAACTTATCAAGCAGAACCCTCTGCGCTTCGCCGTATTCGCCTTTGGCAGCGAGGGTGCTTGCTCGAAATGTCACTGCTAATGGACTGTCGGGGTTTCTTTGTTGAAAAGTGACCAATAGGGCATTCGACTCCTTGATCTTCCCCCACTTGCGAAGTGCCGAAATATGAGTTTGCCACATGTCCAATTTGTTTGGATTCGCCTCACACAGATTGACTAATTTTTCTGTTGCTTCATCGATAACGCGTCGTTGTACCTCCCCACTTGACGTTCGAAGCTTGATTGCGTACTCGAGCAGATCAACGATCCACTCCCGCTCGTGAGCCTGAGGATCGCTAGTCATCAATTCGCGGGCATTCGTGATTGCTGTTTGGGCCTTGATGATTTCGGATTCACCCGTTGCACCAGAAGCAACCGGTAATTCAAGACAAACCGAAGCCAGTCGGACCCAATCCATAAAATTCTTTTCGCTGATCGATTCGATCTGCTTTTTCGCCTGAGGGTAGAGCTTCGACTCAATCGATGCCTGGCTTGCACGTCTGAGCGTGTCATCATCGGAAGGGCGACGACTGACCGCCTCAGCGTAGGCACCCGCAGCTTTTTGCCATTGCCCCAATGTTGAGTAAACCGAACCAAGGTATTCATAGAGATTTGCCTGACTCATGGCGGATGCTGTCGCAAGGTTTGCTCTTAATCCCTCCAATACCCGTTCAGCTTGCGCGATATCTCCAGCCTTCAAGTAATACGCAATCCATTGCTGCTTCGCAAATCGCTGAGCTTCGTTTTGAACCGCATTTGGAAACGCAATCGTTTCTCTTCGAATCGCCTCGTCCATTCCTTGCAGCGCCCCATTCGTGAGGGAAAGGTCCCCATCCTTAAGGTGCTGCTGAGCAAGTCGAACGTGGAGATCCCACGTTGGAGCGGTGCACACGCGCGTTCCGTCACTCCACACCCGAATCGCTTCGACAAGTTTCCCCTTCTTCTCAAGAACTTCGCCCAACGCCAAGTATAAGGTTGTATCGCGCGATTTTGATGAGGATATGAGGGAAGTGAGGATATCCTCGGCTCTCGCAAGATACTTAGTGCCTTGAGACTCCTCTGTCATTGCAGTATCTGGCTCTTGGGCACTAAGCCCTAGCCGCAGGAAGTAAAGTGCCGCTTCCTTTTGCACCCGCGGACTACTCGAAAAGCGATCCGCTGCACGCTCAACCTCCTCCCTGCTAACAGTTTGATCGAGGGCTGACATTGCACGGAAATTCAGAAGCCATGCCTCGGGTGAATCAGGAAGCTTCAACAACGAGTCTTCCGATTTCTTTTTCGCTCGCATCCGAAGGTCGGTTATCGAATCCTTTGCGAGGAGCGCATCTTTGAGGGCGACTGGATCTCCAAAGCACAATTCCACAAACATCTCCGTCAGCTCCAGGTCTCCAGGAAGATCGATGAGCGACCGAGCAAGCAGATCCGCTGGATGCATTGCATTGAATTGCTCGAGCCATTCGGGATCGGAGATTTTAGAATATTTGGTGACGACATCGGGTCGATTGGCCAACAACAACCCCATCCGGCTGAGTGCAAGCTGCTTTTCAATGGAGGTATCCAATACGGCATTAGTCCCGAGATGAATTTGTTCAATAGCGTCTTCATAACGCCCAACTTGGATCAATCGATCGGTTAGTGCCCGTCTCAGCGAGGGAACTCGGTCCTTCAAGTCTGCATTCGATTCGCAAAGTCCGAGGGTGGAGTACTGAAGCGTGATTAACGACAGAACCTCCGACGGACTCGACGCCTTCTGATGGAACAGATCCACAAGATCCACGCGCTTTTTGATATCGTCTGGTTTGTAACGCAGGTACTTGTCCATCAATTCGATGGCAGAACCTAATTGCCCCTGTTCCCGGAGTGATTCGACTCTTAGCAACATAACCCGATGCACCTTTGTCATCTGCAAGGAATGCAACAGATGGACGGCGGGGATTCCAAGCACGAAGGCGGCAAGGGTACCGAGCAGAAGTTTCCGATTGATGCGGGTCTCGTCGAAACCAAACCGCTCAATCGCCTCACTCAATTGGTTGAGGATATAGCTGGAGAAACGTGGTGTATCAGCCATTGCGGATTTGCATCAAACCTACCCAAAAATATTTAGCGTGCCATTCCAGAATAGCTAAAATCCCACCCCCTTCAATTTCCATCCCCACCGGTTTCCCAAGAGAATCCTGGACCCGATGGCAAAATAGTTCAAGCCAACCCCTGCGCAGCCCTCCAAATTTCCGATGAATCCGATTCTAGCAACGTGAGCGTTCCTAACTCCCCATGGCGCCCCCGTAGCGGAAACGAGCAAACGCGTGTTAGAAACGTGCTTGAAAAAGTGCTCGCATCGCCCCGCTCAACACCATAAAATGCTGCGATTCATGCAATGCTTAATGCCATTCAGTTTTCATGGCTACGATAGTCTTGAAGGCGGTTACGTAGGATCGGAAAATTCCCCCTCATGACCCACGATGCCTTTTCTGATCTCGTGTTGTTTTCAGTTTGTCTGTATTTCTTTTGCATCAATCTAACACCAAGCCAGCAACGCGCGGGGTTAAGCATTGCATGTTTGTGGATTGGGCTCGCCGCAGGACTCGGGGTGATCAAATTTTCAAACTTCTCTCCGATGAACCAATGGGCCCAAGGGCCACACCGAATCATCGCAGCCATTGCGGCGGTGAGTTCATTCCCTATTCTCGCATTCAGTCTTACTTATCCCAACAGCCCCATTGCGAGGAGAATGGACGGTGCATGGTGGTTTACGTTTATCGTTGGAGGGCTCGGAATCGCGATTTGGTTATCGGGGGCAAAGATTTGGGCACAAATCGTTCCCGCGATATGCAGTGTACCTATCACCATTGCGATTTTAGGTAGCTCCAAAGGAAAACAAGTCTGGCTCGGGATTTTGGCCTCTGCCTCTCTCTTTGCGTCCTTTGGTGTGGCATTGTTCACTGGGCCAACAACCAAGATACTCAACGTGTTTTCTGGAACGCAATTGCTGCATTACTTCCTTGCCGTCGCGATTTTTTTGATTTGTCTGACGAGTAGACGACCGACCACAGAAGCCGGAAAAACGAACTAACTAAAGGCAGGATGAGAGCGGGTGATGGGATTCGAACCCACGACTTCCAGCTTGGGAAGCTAGCACTCTAGCCACTGAGTTACACCCGCTTATTGCTCGAGGGACTTCCGATTTCACCGATTGTCGCCCCGATCAAGAAGAGTATATGCTTAATAACCCGCCTCCGCAAATAGGGTTGCTTGACGTGCCACTCAAACGAAACTAGGTTAACCTCTAAAGGTGGGAAAGCCTCGAGAGCAATCGATCCGCCTAAAAGTCTTCCAGGGGGTTGCGAATACCATGAGCCCTATTCCGGCACAGGAAGATCCGAACTCGGTCAACGCCCGACCGTGAAAACCCCCTAAAGAACAAAACAACAACGGCTCCTCGTCCTCTCCTATTTGAGCTATGCGATCCTACCCAAGCGAACATCGAAAGCGACGCATGAGTTTGGGTATGCTTTTGCTCATGTTTCTTTGGGTATTTCCCCGACCGATCGTTCACTCGCATGAAGAGCTTGCAAGTAGCAATACAGGCGTGTCAACGCTGCAGGAGCACTTGACGGAGTTCCACACCCAAGCCACACCTCCAGATAACAAGGTACACGTGCACTGGGTATTGAACAATGGTTCCATCCTCTTTGCGACGTGCAATGCGTCCTCTCCAGCGATCGTAACATCTCTATCGTCTCCGGAACTCGCAAATGCACTTATGATTGAGATTGCGTTCAAGCCGGTAGATATCGATTTCCTAGCAACCGATGGGCTCCATTCGCTCCTCGCACAGAGGACATCACCTATACAGAAAGACCACGATAGTCCTGTGGTCCTGAACGCAACTCTCCAGCCTTCTTTGATTTCTCTAAATTGCATGCTGGTATGTTGACCCAATTCCTCTGCTGCCGACTATTACAATCGTTGGTAACCAGCCTGCTGCAGTGGCCTTGATATTCTCGCTCATCGGTTTCTTCTAAGTCATACCATTCGACCGAAGTGATTATCACTTCGTGGATGCCGTGAAAATCGCGATCCTCGACGGATCTCACGGTAGATACTGAACAACAACCCCTGTATTGGACATTCGCCATGACAGCTCCCTCGAGCGGTACGAAAACCGCTTCTTCCAGTCGCGCGATCAACCCCTTTGTCAGGCAAGGCATTATTATCGCCGCCGCGGCATTGCTAGGCGGCCTAGGGACACGTTGGATTACAAGCCGTGTCGCCGACTCACCCAAGAGGCATACATCCCAACACGGCGACGAGAATCCTGCGACGACCGCAGCGAACTCCAACGAGCCGAGCTCAGCCATAGCTAAATTACCCTCAGATCAGTGGGAGTCAGCTGGAATTCAGCTTAGCCCAGCAATACAAACTGACTTTTCGAAGCAAATTGGCGTTACCGGGAAAATCTCCTTGAATGAGGACCGAATCGCTCATATCTACCCCATGGTCGAAGGGACCGTCGATCAAGTCTCAGTAGCTCTCGGACAAAATGTAAAGACCGATGATCTATTGGTTGTGATCCACAGCCGCGAGATAGGGACAGCAAAACTCGATCTCTACCAAGCGCGTTTGCAGCGAGAGTTGGCATCAGTAAAACTCGGTATCCAAGAGAACATCACTGCAAATACCAAGCAGCTCATCGCGGCCTTACGAGCAAATCAACCGATCACCGAGATCGAGCAACGATTTCGCAGCAACGCCATGGGTGATTATCGAGAACGATTACTGGCGTCTTACGCGTCGTACATCAAGGCTCAAGCGGACTTGAGCCGTCTTGAGGGAGTCCGCGACAGCGGCGCAGTCTCAAGCAAAGTACTCCTCACCGCACAAGCTTCACGTGATGCAAATCTTGCAACGTTCCAGTCCAGAATCGAACAAATTGAGTACGAGATGAAAACATCCCAGTTGCTAGCATCTCAGGACCTCAAGGAAGCTGAAACCAAGATCGCTGTGGCTTCGACCAACCTGCGTATCCTCGGTTGCTCCCAAGAGGACATCGACTCCATTGATCCAGCCAATCAAGGGGAAGCGATTTCGCACTATCCGATCACTGCTCCATTCGATGGTACAGTGATCACGAAAGACGTCGCGCTTCGGGAACAGGTACGCCAAAGCACCTCTGTTTTAACTATCGCCGATCTTTCGACCGTATGGATCACTGCAGATGTCTACGAAGAAAACGTGCCTTTATTGCGTAGTTTAAGCGACAAGACCATCACGCTTCGCAACGAAGCCTGGCCAGACCGAACTTTCGATGCCAAGGTTTTCTACACTGGCGAGATCATGGACGAAGCGACGCGCACCATCTCGATGAGAGCGACCGCGGACAACAGCGAACGTCTGCTGAAACCAGGAATGTTTGTGACCATCGATCTTCCGGGGATCACCGAATCCAATGTATTCACGCTACCCATCAACGCGGTCTTGGAACACGAAGGTAAGTCGTTCGTCTTCATTCACATCGGAGGAGATACCTTTGAACGTCGGGACGTGAAACTTGGTCCGACCAATGGAAAAGTAATCGTCATCCGCTCCGGAGTAGCCTCCGGGGAATCCGTCGTGGTCGATGGTGGATTCATTCTTAAATCCCGCCTCCTCGCCGAATTGATGGGAGGAGAGTAGCTCATGGTCAACCATATCATCGATTGGTCACTCAACAACCGATTTATTGTCATGCTCCTGTCCTTTGTGATCATAGGAGCAGGTTTTTTTGCGGCGAGCAAAATTCCAATAGACGCCGTACCCGACCTAACCAACGTACAAGTGCAAATATTGACGAACTCTCCCGCCTTAGGGCCCGTCGAGGTCGAGCAATTCATTACGTTTCCCGTTGAGAACGCGATGAGCGGCATTCCCAATGTAGATGAAATCCGATCGATCAGCAGATTTGGGCTGAGTGCAGTGACCGTTTCTTTTATCGAAGGGACGGACATCTATTGGGCTCGGAATTTGGTCAACGAACGCCTTCAGAAAGCGAGAGAAAACATACCTTCCGGAATGGGAAGTCCCGAAATTGGCCCCATTGCGACGGGAATGAGCGAGATCTATCAGTTCGAGGTTCGTGCAGCGGATTGCTCTGATTATTCTCTCAGCGAGCTTCGAACAATGCTCGATTGGCTGATTGCATTCCAACTACGAAGCGTTCCCGGTGTGACCGAGGTTAATACTTTTGGCGGCGAGCTTAAAACATACGAAGTCCAAGCCGACCCGACGAAACTTCAAAATTACGGAATATCCCTTGGCGATGTTTTCAAAGCACTCGAGGAGAACAACGGCAATTCCGGTGGTGGATACATCGCCCACGGATCGGAACAGCGACTGATCCGCGGTGAGGGACTCGTCGGGAACCTCGAAGATATTCGTTCCATTGTTCTCGATAGCCGCGAGGGAACTCCGGTTAGGATCAAGGATATCGGCGACGTGCAATTCGCGCCCATGCTGCGCCAAGGAGGCGTCACCCGTGACGGCAATCGCCAAGCTGTTGTCGGGATGGTGATGATGATTATCGGAGGAAATTCCCGACAAGTCGTCGAAGATGTTAAACACAAGATTGCGGAGATACAAAAAACGCTCCCCAAAGGTATCGTGATCGATACGTTTTACGACCGAACTGAACTGGTCGAGAAAACCATCCACACCGTAGCTGAGAATATCGGACTCGGTGTTCTTCTAGTTATCATCATGCTTTTCCTATTGCTCGGCGATATTCGAGCTGGACTGATAGTTGCAGCTGCAATCCCTCTTTCCGCAATGTGTGCGCTGGTCGCTATGCGATATGCAGGTGTCTCGGCAAACTTGATGAGTTTGGGCGCGGTGGACTTTGGCGTGATTGTCGACGGCGCCGTGGTGATGGTCGAAAACTGCATGCGCCGCGTTTCATCCTACCACTACCTCCATCGAAACGAAAAGGTTCCGTTAGCGGTCTTTCGCGAATCGGCCAAGGAGGTTGGAAAACCAATTCTCTTTGCTGGGATCATAGTGATCATCGTCTTCTTGCCTATCCTGAGCTTGCAAGGCATGGAAGGAAAGATGTTCCGACCAATGGCATTCACGTTTATGTCTGCACTTACCTCTGCATTGATTCTTTCGGTTACCGTCATGCCCGTGATGGCTTCACTTTTCCTCGCGCGACGATTCAAGGAAGGTGAAACGCAATTGTTGAAATGGCTCAAGAAAGCCTATGAATCGATGCTGCAGTTCGCGATGTCTAAGCCTGGATTGATGTTTAGCGTTGCGATCGGCCTTTTCGCCATTAGCGTGGCTATTACTGCGAGTCTCGGGATCGAATTTGTACCCAAGCTCGACGAAGGTGACTTGGCTATCCAAGTGACGAGACTGCCGAGCGTGTCGCTCGAGACTTCTATCGAAATGACCAAAAAGGTCGAACGGTGCCTTTTGAAATTCCCTCAAGTAGAAACAGTGGTTTCAAAGACGGGGCGACCTGAGATCGCTAACGACCCTATGGGCGTTTACCAAACCGACGTGATTGTCCGAATGAAGCCACGATCTGCATGGCCGGAGCAGTTGCCGAAGGAATCATTGATTGAAGCGATGCAGGAGTCACTCAAGGTCGATGTTCCTGGGAACGCGTTTAGCTTCACCCAGCCCATCGAATTACGTGTTCAGGAACTCGTCGCCGGGGTGCGTTCGGACATTGGTTTAAGTCTCTACGGCGATGATCTAGACATCTTGAAACAGAAGGGTGACGAACTCGTCAAGGCCTTGAATAAAGTAGCCGGATCGGCGGATGTGCAAGCGCAACAAATTGCAGGTCTCCCATATTTACGCGTTATTGTTCGGCGAGAAGATTTAGCGCGCTATGGCATCAACACACGCATCGTGCTCGATGCGATCGCCGCCGTAGGTGGTGTACCGATCGGTCAGGTCTTTGAAGGTCAACGTAGGTTCCCGTTGCAAGTGCGGCTCAAGCCGGAATGGCGACAGGATGCCGAGAAACTATTGCAATTGAAGGTTGACGATGGACGAGGAAGGCAAATTCCGATTTCCCAGTTGGCTGACATTGTGATCCAAGATGGGCCCGTCGAAATCAGTCGGGATTCATTGCGCCGACGATTGCTGGTGCAATGCAATGTTCGAGGGCGAGATTTAGCTGGCTTCGTTGCAGAAGCACAACGCTTGGTTGAGAGAGAGGTAGTACTCCCCGCCGGATACTCGCTACGTTGGGGCGGGCAATTTGAAAA
>Ga0194130_10002465_pt1 | contig 26799 bp, 30 predicted proteins | sample TA2KigsurfametaG_FD_160084 | JGI IMG/M metagenome (GOLD analysis project Ga0194130, IMG submission 160084) | Freshwater microbial communities from Lake Tanganyika, Tanzania - TA2015050 Kigoma 12 surface | ecosystem: Environmental > Aquatic > Freshwater > Lake | place: Tanzania: Lake Tanganyika... | reverse complement strand
GTTGGTTTGGAATTACTGATAAATATTGGATGTCCGCTATTATTCCAGAAAGCGGTAAATCATTTAAGGGCGAATATTCTTATACCAATAATTATAAAGCAAATTTTATAATATCAGAACCTAATACAATTAACCCTCAAAAGAGCACAACAGGAAATATCAAAATCTTTATTGGAGCAAAAGAAGTTTATCCCATCGACAATTATGCTGAAAAAGAAAAAATTGACCGTTTTGATTTAGCAATAGATTGGGGTTGGTTTTACTTTATTACTAAACCCTTATTTTTTGTAATAGACTATATTTTTAAAATTGTTGGAAACTTTGGAGTGGCTATTATTATATTAACCGCACTAGTAAGAATCGTTTTCTTTCCACTTTCTAACTACTCATTTAAGTCCATGGCCAAAATGAAAGTTCTTCAGCCAGAAATGTTAAGAATAAAAGAGCTTTATAAAGATGATGTAAGAAGAACTCAGCAAGAGATGATGGCTCTTTATAAAAGAGAGAAAGTTAATCCATTATCGGGGTGTCTGCCGATCTTAGTACAAATTCCAATATTTTTTGCTGTATATAAAATGCTTTTTGTAACCCTTGAAATGCGTCATGCACCTTTTTTTGGTTGGATCAAAGATTTATCAGCTGCCGATCCAACAACTATTTTTAATTTATTTGGTCTCATTCCTTGGGAGCCACCTACATTTTTAATGATTGGGATTTGGCCAATTTTAATGGGCATCACTATGTATCTTCAACAAAAATTAAACCCAGCACCACCAGATCCGATTCAAGCAAAAATATTTGCATGGTTTCCTTTCATTATCACAATTATGTTAGCAAGTTTTCCATCGGGGCTTGTGATTTATTGGACTGCTAGTAATATTTTAACAATGGCTCAGCAGTATTACATCATGAAAAAAACTACGGTGAAGACTGTTTGATGGACATAAAGTCTTTTTGGCCAGAACTTGGTCCATCACTTGAAGAAGCTTCGGTTTATCTAAATAAATATAAAAATAAAAAAATAGTTCTAAAATACGGTGGGCAAGTAATGTCTGACCAAAGTTTATCAAAAGCATTTGCACAAGATGCAGCTATTTTAAGAAAATTAGATATTGATGTAACGGTCATTCACGGAGGAGGCCCACAAATCAAGACTAAGTTAGATGCTCAAAATCTAGAAAGCAAATTTATTTCAGGACTAAGGGTCACTGATAAAAATGTTATTAAAGTTGTTGAAGATGTTTTGTTAAATGAAATAAATCCTGATCTAAGAGATGCTATAAATCATTATGGAGGTAAAGCAGAGTCCGTAACCGTTAGAAAAAATAATATAATTCATATTGATAGGGCGATTGATGAACAGTTGGGGTTTGTTGGTGAACCTAAGAAAATTGATATTAAGATCTTAAATAACTTGCTTAAAGAAAAAATTATTCCTGTGATAGCGCCTATGGGAATGGATGCTAAAGGACAAGTTTATAATATTAATGCGGATACTGCAGCTGGAACGATTGCTAATCAAATTAAAGCTGAAAGACTTTTGCTTATGACCGATGTACCAGGGGTTAATGATAAGCAGGGAAATTTAATATCACAGCTATCCACACAACAAGCTCTTGATTTAATTAATGATGGAACAATTACCGGAGGAATGATCCCAAAAATAAAAACATGTATTAGCGCAATTGAGTCGGGCGTAAATGGTGTTGTTATTATTGATGGAAGAAAATCCCATGCTGTTCTATTTGAATTATTCTCTAATCTTGGAGCTGGAACGCTTATAGTAAAATAATGAATGAAATTAAAAATGTAAAATTTTGGATTTTTGATTTAGATAATACACTTTATCCCTCATCTACAAATTTATTTTCAAAAATTGATAAATTGATGGCAAGTTTTATAACTGAAAATTTAAATGTAAGTAATGAAGAAGCCATTCAAATAAAAAACGATTATTTTAAAAAACACGGCACAACTTTAAATGGGTTAATGAAGCATCATAATATTGATCCCCATCACTTTTTAGAATTTGTGCATAATATTGATTATAGTTTTTTAAATAAGAATGAAAAACTTAATAACGAAATAAAAAATTTACCTGGAAAAAAAATTATATTTACTAATGGTTCTAGAAAACATGCAAAAAATGTGGTGAGCAATTTACAGCTGGATGAAAATCTTTTTTCAATATTTGACATTGTAGATTGTGAATTTATCCCAAAACCAGAAAGATCTTCTTATGAAAGACTTATTAAAAAGTATGATATCATACCTGAACAAAGTATTTTTTTTGAGGATATTGCAAGAAATCTTAAACCCGCGCACGATCTCGGTATGAAAACGGGTTGGGTAATAAATGAGGATAATTGGGCAAAAGAAGGTCATGATGAAGACCATGTTCACTTTAAAATAAAACAATTAGATCATTTTCTTGAACAGTGTAATTTGTTAATTAAATAAACATGAGTTTAGAAAATACTATTTTACAAGCTTGGGAAGACAGAAATTCAATAAATAAAAATTCTGATAAAAAAATTATTTCAGCAATTAATGAAACTTTAGAAAACTTAGATTCGGGCACTATTCGAGTTTGTGAAAAAAAAAATAGTGAATGGCATACCCATCAATGGATAAAAAAAGCAATTCTTTTAAGTTTTAAAACTCGAGATAACAAAATAATGTCAGGTCCCTACGCTAAATGGTTTGATAAAGTCGATGGTAAAACTGCACTTTGGGATGAAAAAAAACTTCTTAAGGCTGGATTTCGGTCAGTACCAAATGGAGTTATAAGAAAATCTGCGTACATTGGAAAAAATGTTGTACTAATGCCGTCTTTTATAAATGTAGGAGCTTATGTTGATGATGGAACAATGATTGATACTTGGTCAACAGTTGGTTCCTGTGCACAAATTGGAAAAAATTGTCATATCTCTGGAGGCGTTGGCATTGGAGGCGTATTAGAACCTCTTCAAGCAAATCCAGTTATCATTGAAGATAATTGTTTTATTGGAGCAAGATCAGAAGTGGCCGAGGGTGTTATAGTTGGCGAAGGTTCTGTAATTTCTATGGGAGTTTATCTTGGCGCTTCAACTAAAATTATAGATAGAAAAACAAATAAAATTATTTATGGAAAAGTTCCTCCTTATTCAGTGGTTGTTTCAGGAACGCTTCCAAATGAAGATAAAAATAAACCAAGTTTGTATTGTGCTGTTATCGTAAAAACAGTTGATGAAAAAACTAGAAGCAAAACTTCAATAAACGACTTACTAAGAGATTAATATGCTAAAGACTATTAATGAAGTTTCTTTAGCAAGAGATCTTGTCAGATGCCAAAGCGTAACACCAAAAGATGATGGTGCAATTAATGTTGTTGCAAAAAATCTTAAAAAATTAGGTTTTAAGTGTGAAATTATGGAGTTTAAGGAAAAAGGGACTCCACAAATTAAAAATTTATATGCAAAAATTGGAAAAAATTCTCCAAACTTTTGTTTTGCAGGACATACTGATGTAGTTCCAGTTGGAGATCTAAAATCATGGACTGTTAATCCTTTCGGTGGTGTTATTAAAAATCAAAAACTAATTGGTCGTGGAGTTAGCGACATGAAGGGCTCTATTGCCTGTTTTATAGCAGCTGTTAGTGAATTTTTAAAAAAAAATAAAAAACTGAATGGATCAATAAGTTTACTTATAACTGGTGATGAAGAAACTGTAGCTGTTAATGGCACAAAAAAAGTAATTAAGAAATTAATTCAAAAAAAAGAAAAAATTAATTTTTGTATAGTTGGAGAGCCTACTAATGAAAATAAGTTGGGAGAAATGATTAAAATTGGAAGAAGAGGAAGTATAACCGGTCATTTAACAATAATTGGCACACAAGGTCATGTTGCTTATCCACATAGTTCTAATAACCCATCTACAATTATCATTGAGATTTTAAATAAAATAAAAAAATTGAAACTAGACAAGGGTAATAAAGACTTCGAACCATCAAATCTTGAAATTACAAAAATTAATATTGATAATACTGCAGATAATGTCATCCCAGCTGAAGCGAAGGCCTCATTTAATATAAGATTTAATAACTTGCATACATCTAGTTCTATTAAGAAAAAACTAAACAAAATTTTTTCTTCTACTACTAAAAAATTCAAAGCTAATTATAAAATTAGATACCATGTTTCTGGAGAGTCATTTTTAACAAAACCTAATAAAACAGTTTACATGATTAAAAATGTTATAAAAAAAAGCACTAAGATTAATCCTGTGCTATCCACTTCCGGTGGAACCTCTGATGCCCGTTTTATAAAAAAAATATCTCCATGTGTTGAATTTGGTTTAATTGCAAAAACAATTCACCAAGTTGATGAAATGGCCAGAGTTGCTGATTTAAAAAAATTAAAAAATATATATCGAAACATTCTTTTTAATTATTTTAAGTGACAACTTGTATATTTACATCAAATTCCTCCATTAAGCATGACACAGGCCCTGGTCATCCAGAATGTCCGGAAAGAATCCCAGCAATCTTAACTGGTTTAAAAAAAATACAATCACAAAAATTAATCTGGAGAGAAATTAGGTCTTTTGATGAGAAATACATTGAGCTTACCCATTCAAAAAAATATTTAGAGAAAATTGATCAATCATTTCCAAAAGAAGATCTAGTTTTTCTTGATGGAGATACAATTGTCTCTAAGGGCAGTAAAAAAGCAGCTTACGATGCTGTTGGAGCAATCATAAACGCAATCGATGCCGTAATGAATCAAGAATTTGATAATGCCTTTTGTGTTGTAAGACCTCCTGGCCACCATGCTGAAAAAGAGCATGCCATGGGATTTTGCATATTTAATAATGTAGCAGTGGGTGCAACTTATTTATTAGAAAAATATAAACTAGATAAAGTAGCAATCATTGATTTTGATGTTCATCATGGAAATGGGACTCAAGATATTTTTTATAATGAAAAGAAGGTTTTATATATTTCATCCCACCAATTTCCATTCTATCCTGGCACAGGTTCTAAGGATGAAATTGGTAAATTTAACAATATTTTAAATATTCCCCTGAAGGCGGGAACGGTTTCTGAAGAGTTTTTTAATAGTTATAAGAAAGTTTATGACAAACTGAATGAGTTTAGGCCGCAATTTATATTATTATCAGCAGGTTTTGATGCTCACAAAAATGATCCATTAGCCAATGTAGATTTAGAGTCTAGAGACTATTACATCCTAACAAAAGAAATTATGAAAATTGCAAAAAAAATTTGTAGTAATAAAATAGTTTCAATACTCGAAGGCGGCTATAATCTTTCAGCTATTCAAGAGAGTGCTAAATATCACGTAGAGGCTTTATTAGAAGTTTAAATTAATAAATAATATTTTCTAAATACAATCCTGCTGCAGGCGCTGGAGTAGCACATTGAGAGCGATCTTTAGAATTTAAAGCATCAAGTAAATCTTTTTTTGTCCATTTATTTTCACCCACAAGCTTTATGCATCCCATCATTGAACGAACTTGATGTTGTAAAAAAGACTCTGACTCAAAATAGCTATAAATATAGTCTTCTTTTCTAAAAATATTTATTTTCTTCATTGTCTTTATTGGAGATTTTGCTCCACAAGATGTTGATCTAAACGTTGTAAAATCATGAGTGCCTACTAAAATTTGTGCAGCATCATTCATATTTTCTTCATTAAGTTTTATTTTTAATTGCCAAGCTCGATCTTTTTCTATGGAAAGTGGTGAGTCTCGATTTATAATAACGTATTTATAAATTCGCAATTTTGCATCTCGTCTTGCATCAAAATCATCATTTATTAATTCAGTTTTTAAAATGCTAATTGAGTCATCTTTTAAATGAAAATTTAAAGCATCAGTAATTTTTTTAGCATCAATGTCTTTATTGAAATCAAAGTGAAAAACTTGATGCACAGCATGGACGCCTGTATCTGTTCTTCCTGCTCCAAAAATTGTTATTTTTTTTTCAGCAATCTTTTCAATGGCCTGCTCAATTGCTTCTTGAATTGACCGACCATTCAACTGTCTTTGCCAGCCCACAAATCGGGTACCATCATATTCAACGATACATTTTAATCTTGGCATTTATAATAGTTGTGATGCTTTTGGAATTTTATATCCTAATAAAAATTCTTTTACTTTTTGAATTTTTTTTCCAGGTCTTTGTATTTCTAAAACTTGAATTGCGTAATCTTTACAAGCAATTAAAAGATTTTCATTAAGAGTTGTGCCAACTTTTCCTTTTTGATCTGTAACTACTGCACTCCAAATTTTAATCTTTTCATTTTTAAATTTGAAAAAAGCTCCTGGACTTGGATTTAGTGCATTGATCTGTTGCACAATTTTTTTTGCATCATTATTCCAATTAATCTCTTCATCTTCGTGTGTAATTTTTTTAGCATGGGTAGCCTTTGTATGGTCTTGTTCTACAAATTTAGCTTTATCTTCATTTATTAAATTAATTGCTTTAATAATTAATTTTGATCCTAAAACAGATAATTGTTCACTTAATAAGCCATAATTAGATTTATGATTAATCTCTACTTTTTCAGATAACAGAACCGGTCCCGTATCTAAACCTTTTTGAATTTTCATAATTGAGACTCCAGTAAATTGATCCCCATTCATAATTGACCTTTGAATAGGCGCAGCACCTCGCCAATAAGGTAATAAAGAGGCATGAATATTAATAAAACCTTTTTTAGATAAACTTAAAAAATTTTCTGGAATAATTTGACCGTACGCAACAACAATTACCAAATCAGGATTAATTTTTCTAAAAAAATTAAATTCTTGCTCATTTTTTAATGAACTTGGATGATGAATATTTAGATTATTTTTTTCTGCTTCTACATGGATAGATGTCTTCTCAATTTTTAAGCCTCTGTTAGATTTTTTTGGCGGCTGCGTATAAACATGAACAATATCAAATTTTTCTTTAATTAATTCTTTTAATGCGGGAACAGCGAACTCTGGTGTTCCCATGAAAATTATTTTTAATGACATGGATTACCTAAAAATTGATCTGATCTGAAACAGCTTCCTTTTTGGCTTTTGTAAGTTTTTTTAAAATGAAAGATTTTTTTAATTTTGATAAATAATCGATAAACAAGACTCCATTCAAATGATCAATCTCGTGTTGAATACAAGTTGCAAGTAATCCCTTAGCTTTTAATAGCTGTTCTTCTCCGTTTTGGTCTAAATATTTTACGTGACACTGTTCTGGTCTTTCAATTTCCGCAAACTGTTGAGGTAACGAAAGGCACCCTTCTTCAAAAGTACATTTTTTTTCTGATGCCCAGACGATTTCTGGATTTACAAAATACATTGGATTACTTGGTTCTGGGTCTTTTGCGATATCTATAACAATTACTCTTTTGTGAACTCCAATTTGAACAGCGGCAAGGCCAATGCCAGGAGCCGCATACATTGTCTCTAACATATCTTTCATTAAATTTTTAATTTCAGCATCAACTTTTTGAACTGTTTTTGATTTAATTCTCAGTTGTGGATCTGGTTCTGTTAAGATTTGCCTAATAGTCATAATGAAAAAATACTAAATCTACTTAATTAATCAAGTACTCGATACTAATCACTATTTAGAGAGCTGCGATATTTAAATGCTGAAAATAATGTTCCATCATCCAAATATTCAATCTCTCCGCCCACTGGCAAACCATGAGCTAACTTTGTTACTTTCACATTTAGATTTTTAATACTATCTTTAATATAATGAGCTGTTGTTTGTCCTTCGATTGTTGCACTTGTTGCTAGGATCACTTCTTTTACTGAGTTTGCTTTAATCCTGCTTACTAACGAACCTATTAAAAGATCTTCAGGATTTATTCCATTTATAGCTGATAGAGTTCCTCCTAAAATATGATACTGGCCACTATAAACATTGGTGCTCTCGAGTGCCCACATATCTGCTACATTTTCTACTACACAAATCTGCTCATAATTATTTTTGTTACTGCAATTACAGTCAATTTTATTAGTTTTAAAATTTCCACAAATATTACAACGTGCAACATTTTGATAAACTTTATCCAAAGCACCTGACAACGGTTTCATAATATTGTCTCTATTTTTAAGAAGATAAAGAGCAATACGTCTTGCAGATTTAGGTCCAAGTCCTGGCAATTTTGCAATTAGAAACATTAATGTTTCTAAATCTGGGTGGGAATTAGTTTTCATTGCTAAAAAGGAAGTTTAAATCCAGGAGGTAATTTTAAGCCACCAGTTATTTTTGACATCTCCTCCGATGACTTTGTATCAATTTCTTTTTTTGCATTATTAGTCGCGATAATAATTAAATCCTCTAAAACATCCTTATCCTCTGTCATTAATTTTGGATCGATATCTATCTTGATCATTTCATGATCGCCATTCAAAATTACTTTCACCGCACCGTTATTTGCAACCCCTTCAGCTTGTAGGTTCTTTAATGAGGCTTTAGCTTCCATCATTTTTTGTTGCATCTCTTGGGCTTTTTTCAACATCCCACCAAAATCCATTATTTAACCTCCTCTACATCACTTAGTTCTGCATCTGGAAAATTTTCTTTGATTTTTTTATAAACTTCACTCTCAAGGGCTTCATGTAATAACTTTTTTTTATAAATTTCTTTATTTTCAAATATTGTACTTTTGCCTGTTTCTTTCGATAAAGAAATAATCCATCTTTCACCTGTCCATAATTTAAGTTTTTCTGTTAAAGATCTGACAAAGTTTTTAGATAATTTTTCGTTAAATGAAATATCAATTTTTCCCTTTTCAAATTTTACAACTCTAACATTTCTTTCTAAATCAAATTTTAATTCTATTTCTTTTTTATGATTTACAATCTCAACCAACTTTTCAAATGAATTAATAATTTCGAAATTTTCTAATTCTTTCTTCTTTTCCAAAATTTTTGGAGTTCGATCAATTTCCTCTGTCTTTTCTTGTATAACGCTTTTAATTTGTGTCTTGGCTGATGTTTGTTTGTTAATTATTGTTCCAGGTTTTATTTCATTAAAATCGTCTTTTTGCTCGTTAGACTCTGATATTCCAACAGTGTCTGAACTTAAAACATCATCAATAAGTTGCTCTGGGCTTGGTAAATCTTTTAAATGTATCAATCTCATAATTAGCATTTGAAAAGACAGAAAATGATTAGGAACAAAACTTAACTCCTCAATTCCTTTAAGAATAAATTGCCAGATCATTGAGATGTATGAAAAATCAATATCTTTAGACAAACTAAAGATAAGATCAGACTCTGATTCTGAAACTGTCAGATCATTTTCAATTTTTCCAAAACTTTTACTTCTTGAAATTAAATAAATAACTTCAAGCATATCTTGAAGGACTAATTTTGGATCTGCTCCTAAATCAAATATTTCTTGAGATTCTTCAAGAGCTTGTTCTTTTTTGCCATCAATGATTAAGCGTACAAGATCAATTATTCTTGATCGATCTGCTATTCCCAACATGGTTCGAACGGATACTTCGGTTATCTCTTCTCCTAAAACATTAAATGTTGAAATAGCCTGATCTAATATAGATAAAGCATCTCTTACAGAGCCCTCTGAAGCTTTTGCAATTAACATTAATGCCTTATCGTTAATTTTTGCTTTTTCTTTCTCGGAAATTTTCTCTAAAAAAGAGAGCATTTCTTCAAGTTTAATTCTTCTAAGATCAAATCTTTGGCATCTTGAAATAATAGTTAGTGGTATTTTTTTAACCTCTGTGGTTGCTAAAATAAATTTAAGATGAGGAGGTGGTTCTTCTAAAGTTTTAAGCAAACCATTAAAAGCTTGCTTTGATAACATATGGACTTCGTCAATAATGAATACTTTATACTTAGCGCTTGTTGGATAATATTTTGCTGAATCAATTAATTCTCTAATATCGTCGATACCTGTTTTAGAAGCAGCATCCATCTCTAAAACATCTATGTGATTTGAATTTGTTATTGCTTCACAATGACAAAATCCATCACACTTTTTTTCTAAATTTTCTAAATTTTTACAATTAATAGCTTTGGCAATTATTCTTGCAGTTGTTGTTTTTCCAACACCCCTAATACCTGTTAATAAATAAGCATTAGGAATACGATCCATCTTGATCGCATTTTTTATAATCTGAACCATCACATCTTGACCTATGACTTCATCAAAACTTTGTGGCCGATACTTTAATGATAAACCTTTACGATTATTTTCCATAAAAAACGGGAGACTGAGGACAACCTGAAAAATTATCGTTACGGCTGCTTCTTTTCAGACCTGACCGGATTAGCGTAACCTCCACCTGCCACCAATCTCCCAAAATATTATAACAAGATAATTAAAAAAAAACGACAGCTATAATAATTTTAATATCTAAATGAATTGGCAAAATAAACACCTAAAATATCTAATTTTTCAGTATGTTTTTTTAAAATAGAAAGAGCTTTTTTTACTGCTAAATTTTCAATATGCCCTTCAATATCTAGATAAAAACTTGCCTGCTTAAAAGAATTTCCAGTTGAAAAACTTTCAAGTTTTGTAAGATTAACTTTATTTTCAGCAAATCCTCCTAGTGCCTTGTATAGTGCCGATGGCACGCTTTTTAAGCGAAAAATACAAGAAGTAATATATTTTTTATTTTTTTTATATGGCTTTGGTCTTGCCGAAGCAGACATAATTAAAAATCTTGTCACATTACCTTTTAAATCTTCAAAATTTTTCTTTAAAATCTTCAATCCGTAAATCTTTGCAGCAAGGGCTGAGGCAATGGCAGAGTCTGACTCCATTTGATATTCGGAAATATACTTTGCGGAACCAGCCGTATCAGCAGCAACAATTGGCTGTAGTTTCAATTTATTAATATTCTTTTTGCATTGACCAATTGCTTGCGCATGGCTTCTTACAGTTTTTATTTGCTTAATAGAGACCTCTTTTAATCCCAATAAACAGTGTTCAACTTTTTGAAAATGTTCACCTTCTATTTTTAACTTAGAAGAGGATAATAAATAATGAATATCAGCAACCCGGCCTGCAATAGAATTCTCTATAGGGATTAATAATTTGCTATTCTTTATACTTTTAGTTTTCGCAAAAGCATCTTCGAAAGTTTTGCAACATAACATTTCAGGTTTCTTAAAAATTTTTACTGCCGCTAAATGTGAATAAGCGCCCTGTTCTCCTTGTATAATTATTTTATTACCCATTTTTCATAATATTTCTTATTTCTTCTAAATCTTCAATAGTATCTACGCCTAAAGGATAAGAATCTGTCAGTCCTACAATTAAAGAAATATTATTATCCATAGCGCGCATTTGTTCCAGGCTTCTAGCAATTTCATTATTACTTCTTTTTAAAGAAATAAATTTTTTTAATGTTTCATATTGATAACCATAAATGCCAACATGGTGGTAGTAAAAATTTTTTTGATTAATATCTTTCAATCTAAAAAAATCTAAAGCATTAGAAAAATTATTAATTTGCAATTCTTTTTTAGTTTCAATTTTAACAATATTTTTATTTTCTAAATCTTTTTTAGAGTTTAGTTTTGTAGCAAGCGTTGCTATTTCATAAGAATTATTTTTAATAAATTTATCTAACAACTTTATTGCTAAAGGATCAATGTTGGGCATGTCTCCTTGGAGATTAATTATATTTTTTGGCTTTTTAGAAAAATTATTTTCTATAGCTTCATAAATTCTATCAGTGCCAGTTTTGTGCTCTTTGCTTGTCAAAATACTTTTGCCACCAACCGCTGTTATAATTTTGGCAATCTCCTCGTCTGCAGTTGCAACGTATACATCTCCGACTTTACTTTCTACTGCTCGTTGCCAGCAATGAACGATCATAGGTTTATCGTTAATTAATAATAATGGTTTATTGGGTAATCTAGTTGCTCGCAAATGGCTTGGTATTAAAATAACTGTGTTGTCCATAATTAAAATTATGCGACCGTAAGACGCATAAATTAGATTTTAAAAAAAATTTTTTACTTTAAAGATTATGATGTTATACAATTTAGTTTATAAAAATCACTAGAATATGGATAGTTTTGAATTTAATAAAATTGCTGCAGCGGTACTAATTGTTGCTTTATTAGTAATTGGTTTAAATCAAATTGCAGATTCTATTTATCGTGTAAAAAAACCTGAGACTCAAGGTTACAAAATTGAAGGTGTAGCAGAAACAAAATCTACTGCTAAAGATGAAGTAAAAAAAGAAGAAAAATTAGCCGATATAAAAGTTTTATTAGCCTCTGCAAATGTTGCCGCTGGAGAAAATACTTTTAAAAAATGTGCTGCTTGTCATACTAATATAAGCGGTGGCGCCGTAAAAATTGGACCTCCAATGTGGGGGATTGTCGGAAAAAAATCAGCTTCACATCCTGAATTTAAATATTCCTCTGCTTTAATTGCTTATGGAAAAACTTGGACAGTTGATGAACTTAATGCATATCTTTACAAGCCAGCTAGCTATATTAAAGGAACTAAAATGGCTTTTGCGGGGATTGCAAAAGATCAAGAAAGAGCAGATCTAATTGCTTATTTAAGCACTCTTAAATAGTTTTCTTTCTATTTTAGATAAAAAAAATAAAATTAATTTTTAATGCCGCTCTCTTATTTGAGTCCACTTTTAAACCCCAATTCACTAAGAATGTTTTTTTTAGGTTTTGCAGCCGGTCTTCCTATCCTTCTAGTTTTTTCTACATTGTCAGTTTGGTTATTTAAAGCAGGAGTGAATAGAGCAACTATTACTTTATTTAGCTGGGTTGGTTTTGCTTACTCCTTTAAATTTATTTGGACACCGATTGTAGACAATTTAAAGATTCCAATATTAGGAAATTTAGGGCACAGAAGAAGCTGGTTAATATTCTCTCAATTAATGATTATTTTTTCATTAATTTTTATTTCTTTTACCGATCCAAAAAATTCTTTAATTTTTACAATTATCGGAGCAATATTTATTGCGTTCTCAAGTGCGACCCAAGATATTGTTTTGGATGCCTTCAGAATTGAGTCTGTGCCAAAAATTTTGCAAGGAGCGCTATCATCAATGTATTTAACAGGTTACCGAATAGGAATGATTGTTGCTGGAGCTGGAAGTCTTTGGATTGCATCATTCTTAGGAACTGAAATCTATGATCAAAAAGTATGGCAACAAGTTTATCAAATAATGGCCGTACTTATGTTATTCGGTGTAATAACTGTTTTTTATTCTTCCGAGCCAAAAATTAAAAGAGATATTGAAAAAAAATATAATCAAAAAATAAAATTCTTTTTTGCTTTTTTATTTTCTCTTGCTGGTTTTATTTTATGTTATTCTTATTTTAAAGATTTAATAAATAGTAGGGAACCTATAATAAATTTTATTAATGAATTTATTAAAATTACTTTTTGTTTTTTAATATTTTTCTTAATTATTTATTTATTAATAAAAATAAATTTTATTAATAAAGATTCTGCAAAAAATGCCTATGCAAAGCCTATTTTAGATTTTTTAAAAAGATATGGATCTAAAGCAACATCTATTCTGCTCCTCATAGGTTTATATAGAATTTCGGACGTAGTCTTAGGTGTAATGGCTAATGTTTTTTATATAGAAAAGGGTTTTTCAATTGCAGAAATTGCTACCTATTCGAAATTTTTTGGAACAATAGCAACAATTGTTGGTGGAATTATAGGTGGTCTTGCTTCAGTTCATTTAGGAGTAATGAGATCTTTATTTATTGGCGCGTTAATTTCAGCTTTAAGTAACTTATTATTTGCCTGGTTAGCAATCATTACGGCAGATGTTAAAATTTTAGCTTTTGTTATTACCGCTGATAATATTGCAAGCGGTTTTGCCGGGGCAACTTTTATAGTTTATCTCTCAGCCTTAACGTCAATAAAATTTACAGCCACACAATATGCTTTATTTAGTTCGGCTATGTTATTTTTGCCTAAACTTATTGCAGGTTATGCTGGTGGTTTTGTAAACTTATTTGGATACCCAACGTTCTTTGTTTTGTCTGCAATCATTGGAGTTCCAGTTCTATTTCTAATTATCTGGATAAATAAAACTGTTAAAATTAGCAAAAGATGATTTACAGAAATAATACTGAGGCATATACATCGTTTGTGAAAAAAATATTATTATCGTCGATTTTAGTTTTATTCTGCAATTCAGCTTTAGCTCAGAATTCTCCTTTTCCACTAAAGCGTCAAGATTACATAGATTTTAATAAAAAGGAGTTAGAAAATATTTTTAATAGTATTGATAAAAATAAAGATGGTAGGATTTCAAAAGATGAATTTTTTGAAAACCCTTTAAAAGAGGCTACGGCAAGATTTGATAATACGGACACGAATAAAGACGGAATCGTTACTTTAGATGAAGAAAATGCAGCTATAGCTAAATTAAAAAAATTAGAGGCAGATGCTAAAAAGAAACAGGCTGAGCAGAAAAAAAACGTACCAGCACCAGCACCAAAGCAATAGTTTAATATAAAAATTTTAGTTTTAAGAAAAAATTAGATAATACTTTTTGGTACGTATAAAGAAATGTTACTTACAGTAAAAAATCCCGTAGCGAATATTTATAAAAAAAATAATCGAAATTCTGAAATTATTACTCAAATTCTTTTGGGAGAACATTTTAAATGTCAAAAAAAAATTGGTAATTTTTTTAAGGGATATAAAACTTACGATAAATATAAAGGTTTTATTAAAGCTAAAGATTTATACTTAGATAAAAATAAAAAAACTCATAAAATTATTTCTAGACAATGTAATTTATATAAAAAACCAAATAAAAAATATAAGCTTAATAAAAAAATCTTTTTTAATTCAAAAATATCTATTTTAAATAATAAAAATAACTTTATTCAAACCAATAATGGATGGGTTTTAAAAAAAAACATTAAACCTATTAATTTTAAAACAAATCACTTTCTCGATAATATAAAATTATATTTAAATACAAAATATTTATGGGGTGGAAATAGCCCTCAAGGACTTGACTGTTCTGCTTTAGTGCAAGAACTATTAAAATTTAATAATATATATTGTCCTAGAGACTCTAAAGATCAAAAAAAATTTTTCAAAAGAAAAATTTCTATTCAAAATATTAAAAAAGGTGATTTATTGTTTTGGAAAGGACATGTGGCAATTGCATTAAGTAATAAAAAATTAGTGCATGCTTTTGGTGCCAAAAAAAAAGTAGTTATCATGGGTATAAAAGAAACTATTAAAAAAATATATTCAAAATCTAAATTGCCACTATTGTGTGTTAAGCGTATTAAAAAATTGTAATTAAAAAATATTTATTAAAATGAGAACATTTTTTTTAATGATTCGGTCATCTTTTATGCCTGCTTTGTTCTTGGCCAATAACAATAGGTAGTATCTTAAAAAAAATTTAATACTAAAAATGTCTTTATTAGAAAAAAAAATTATCGCTGTTCTTGGACCAACCAATACAGGCAAAACTCATTTTGCAATCGAAAGAATGTTGCAATTTGGTTCTGGAATTATTGGCTTTCCACTTCGATTACTAGCAAGAGAAGTTTATGAAAAATGTATTCAAAAAGTTGGTGTTGAAAAAGTTGCATTAATAACTGGAGAGGAAAAAATTATACCTCCTTATGCTGATTATTTTTTATGCACAGTGGAGTCAATGCCTTTAGATATAAATGCTGAATTTATTGCAGTAGATGAAATTCAAATGTGCGCAGATCCTGAACGAGGTCACATATTCACCGATCGTTTATTAAATATGCGTGGAGACAAATTAACAATGTTTCTTGGATCAAACATAATGCAAAATATAATTGAAAAATTTATTCCGGAAGTAGAATTTATATTTAAAGAAAGATTTTCTAAACTTTCGTACGCTGGTCATAAAAAAATATCAAGACTTCCTGGTCGTACAGCAATTATTGCTTTTTCTGTTGATGAAGTTTATGCCCTTGCAGAATTTGTTCGAAGACAAAGAGGTGGGGCGGCAATCGTAATGGGATCATTGAGTCCTAAAACAAGGAATGCTCAAGTTCAATTATATCAATCTGGCGATGTAGATTTTCTTGTAGCAACTGATGCCATCGGAATGGGGATCAACATGGATATTGATAACATTAGTTTTAATAGTCTTAATAAATTTGATGGAAGACGAAATAGGCATCTTCGTCTTACAGAAATAGGACAAATCGCTGGCCGTGCTGGCCGGCATATGAATGACGGTACATTTGGTATTACTGGAAAATGTGACGAATTAAGTCCTGAACAAATAGAAAAATTAGAAAATCATAAATTTGATAGTGTCATTAATATTTATTGGAGAAATTCAAATTTAAATTTTTCAAATATTGAAAGTCTTTTAAATAGTCTTGATCAAAAACCTAACGATTATAGTCTTTTGCGAAATAAAGATTTGCTAGATGAAAATGTATTGAGGACTTTAATAGTTAAAAATAATTATATTAAAACTGATTATAAAAATAATAATCTTTCAATTTTATGGGAATGTTGCCAAATACCAGATTTTACAAAGAGTTCTTATAACGAGCATATTGATATTGTAAAAAAAGTCTTCGAATTCTTGGTTTCTGACAAAGGAAAAATACCTAACGAGTGGATGCGCGCACAATTAAATGGTTTGGATAATGATTCTGGAAATATTGACGCTATTGCGAATAGAATCTCACATGTAAGAACGTGGGCTTATGTTTCATATAAAAAAAATTGGGTCGAAAATAGTGATTATTGGATTGCTAAAACAAAAGATATTGAAGACAAACTTTCTGCAAAATTACATGAGGAATTATCAAAAAGTTTTATTGATAGAAGAATAAGCATTCTCTCTAAACACTTAAAACAAGATGCAAAACTGGAAACTAAAATTTCAGAAAAAGATGAGGTAATTATTGATAAACAGTTTATTGGCACTATTAAAGGTTTACGACTTAACTTAGATTTTTCAAGCACGGCACTTCAATCGGACATCAAGTCTATGAAAAAAGCTGCTCGGCAAGGGGTCGCTGAAGAATTAAAAAAAAGAATTAATAATATAATTAAAGAGGATATCGATACAGCAGCTCTTCAATTAAAACAGGATTTTAAAATATTTTGGAAAGAAAACCCTATTGCGACAATTGTGCCAGGAAAAGATTATTTAAATCCTAGAATAAAATTATTGATTGATGATTCTTTAGATGTGGATGAACAGAGTGAATTAAAAGATTATTTGGAAAAATGGATTGATAAAGAAAAAAATCTTCACCTAAATGATCTAATAAAAACATCTAAAATTAATTTAGAAAATAGTTATGCTCGTGCCTTATGTTTTAGATTATTTGAAAATCATGGAGTACTAAAAAGATTAGATGCTGAAGATCTTCTAAAAAACCTAGATAAAGAACAAAGAGCTAATATTAAAAAAATTGGGATCAAAATTGGAAGATACCACATCTATCAACCACTAATGATCAAACCCAAAGCTGTTAATTTAAAAATAATTTTCTGGAATTGTTTTAATAATAAAACTCAAAGAGAAAAGTGCCCTACCTTTGGACTAAATTTTTTAAAAAATTTTGAAACAAAAAATAAAGAATTTTTACTTATATGTGGGTTTGAAAGCTTTGAAAATTATATAGTTAGAGTAGATATATTAGAAAAACTTTTTATCAAAATCATAAGCTCAACAAATAACAACCAATTTTCTGTATCCGCTGAGATGCTTAATCTATTAGGAAGTGGAAAAGATGATTTTGAAAAATTGCTAAAATTAATGAATTATAAGAAAATAGATAAAGACAAAGACATATTTAGTTATGATTTTAAACGTAAAGTTAAGACAAAATTAAAAAACGATAGTATTAAAAAAAATATTAATAACCCATTTGCTACTCTAAAAAATTTATCTTTAAATAATTAAATAAAGATCTGTATTTTTAGAATAGATAATAATATTATAAAGAAACTAAACTCTTAAAAGTTCATAAAAATTAAACATGACATACGTGGTAAATGAAAATTGTATTAAATGTAAATTAACTGATTGCGTTGAAGTTTGTCCCGTAGATTGTTTTTACGAAGGTGAAAACATGTTAGTGATTAATCCAGATGAATGTATTGATTGTGGTGTTTGTGAACCTGAATGTCCTATCAATGCGATTGAGCCAGATACAAATAAAAATACCGAAAAATTAGTAATATTAAATAAAGAGATGTCAGCAAAATGGCCAAATATTAATAAAAAAAAAGACCCACTGCCTGAAGCTGATCAATTTAAAAATGTGCCTAACAAACTTGAAAAATACTTTAGCGATAAACCAGGAGCAGGTAATAAATAATCCTCTAAGCTTGTATTAACTAACTAGATGCTATATTAAGCGCCATGGAATTTTTAAAAAAAATAATTAGAAGTAAAAAATCAGAAAATAAAAAAAAAGAGCCAACTATTAAAAAAAATAAAAAAATTAAATTAGAAAAAAAACCCTTAAAAAAAGAAATTCCTAAAAAAGAAAAACCCTCAATTGAAATTAAGCCTAAAGGAAAACGTGGAAGACCTAAAAACCCAGAAACAAAAAAGATTACCCAACAGCCTACTGCCGAACAAAAACCATTAACTACGTCTCAACAAAATGCAGCAGCTGAAATTGTAATTACCAAAGTTGCAAAACAAGAGTCTGATAAGAAAATTTATAAAATTAAAGATTACGTTATTTATCCAAAACATGGTGTAGGTCAAATTGTTGCTATTGAAAACAGCGTCATAGCAGATATCGAAATGACTTATTATAAAATTCAAGTGACTAAAGATAAATTGATTTTAACAATTCCTGTTAATCAACAAGGCAACTTGAGACCTATATCAAGTGTCAATCAGATTAATAAAGCAATATCTATATTAAAAGGAAAACCTAAAATTAGAAGAACAATGTGGAGTAGAAGAGCGCAAGAATACGACCAAAAAATTAACTCTGGAGAAATCTATCAAATTGCTGAAGTTGTGAGAGATTTAAATAAAAATACTGAAATTCCAGTTGATCAATCTTATAGTGAAAGGCAATTATTCGAAAAAGCATATGACCGTCTATTAGGTGAAGTGGCAATAGGAATGCAACTTAGTAATGAGGATGCTAAAAAAAAATTGGATAAGGCTTTAGGTAAAAAAGAAACTGTAACTGCAGAGCCTATATAAAAAAAACGCCCTTCAAAAAATTTGAAGAGCGTTTTTCTTGAAAACTCAAAAAACTATCTTCTTCTTTTTTTTGCTTTCTTTGCTGGCTTTCTTCTAGAAGCTTTTCTCTTTTTAGAAGTTTTCTTAGCTTTTTTTCTTTTTTTAGCCATTTTTTTCTCCCGTTACGTTAATGATCACTTAAATAATTTAAGTGATTCGCATTATCAAATACTTAAAAACATATCGTTTACTAAGTCAAATTGTTATTTATTCAAAAAAATTTTGAATTGAGTCTAAAATTTTTTTTTGATTCAAATTTTATTGGTTTACAATAGTTTTTTGATATTTTTTTTAAATTATAAATCATTTATATTTTACTAAATTGCACTCGTAGCTCAGCTGGATAGAGTACAAGTTTCCTAAACTTGGTGTCAGAAGTTCGAATCTTCTCGAGTGCACCAAATTAGAAATAAAGTTTTTCTAATTGTTCACCAAAAACTTTTTTTATTTGATGTCTTCTTATTTTCATTGTCGGTGTTAACATTTGATTTTCGATAGTGAAAGGATCATCAATAATTATAAATTTTTTTATTTTTTCAATAATACTGAGTTCTTGATTTACTTTATCAATTATAATTTTAATTTTATTTTTTCTATCTTCTAATTCTTTGCTAACAACAATTAGAGCAACTAAATAATTTTTTTTATCTCCATAAATATAACTTTGAATAATTTCAGGATAATTTGCTAATAAATTTTCAATTTTACTTGGCGCTATATTGTCTCCTCCTGCATTAACAATAATATCTTTTTTCCTATCTGTAATTTTTAAGTAGCCCTCATTATCTATTTCCCCGATATCGCCGGTATATAACCAGCCATTTTTTATAATTTTCTCAGTTTCTATTTGATTATTCCAATACCCTAACATTAGATTTTCGCCTTTAACTAAGATCTCCCCATCACTTGCAATATTCACAGAAACATCTTTAAAAATCTTTCCAACTGTATCTATTTTTATTTTGTTAATAGGATTGCAACTTACAACTGGCGATGCTTCGGTAAGGCCATAACCTTGTAAAGTTGGCAACCCTAAAGAGTTCAAAAAAAGACCAACATTATAATCTAAAGGACCTCCTCCAGAGATAAATGCCTTAATCTTTCCACCAAATTGATTTTTAATTTTTTTTCTAACAATTAAATCTAAAATAAAATTAATAATTTTTTCAAAAAAGGACATCTGAATACCCAGAACTTTTTTTTCACCTAATTGTAAGGTCTTTTGAAAAATAATTTTTTTTAAATGACTTTGATTTTGTAAATTAATTTTTATTTTATTTACAAGATTGGTATAAAATCTTGGAACTGCGGTCATTATTGTAGGTTTAGCAATTTTTAAATTGCTCATTAATTTATCTAAACTTTCTGAATAAAATATTTTTGCACCTAAAGTTAATTGAACGAACTGAACTGTATGTTCGTATGAATGAGATAATGGCAACCAAGTTAAAAAAGTACTCCTTGAATTTTTTATAAAATCTAAAAATTCTAAAGCACCTTCACAATTCTTTAATATCCCACCATGCGATAGGATAACTCCTTTAGGTGTTCCTTGTGTTCCGGATGTATAAATAATGCATGCCGGATCAACCCTTAATAAATCTTTATTTTTTTCTTTAAAAAAAGATAAAACTACCTCTTCATCAATTGATTTTTTTTTTATATCAGAAAAATTAATAATATTTTGGGTCACTTCAAATTTATTTTGATTTAAAAATATTATAAAATTAAATTTATAATTTATTTTCTTACAAGCTTCTAAAATCGTATTTAACAATTGATCATTTGAAACTATTAGTCCAACTGGCTTACAATCATTAATCGTAAATGCAAAATCATTGATTGTATAAGTCGTATAATTAGGAACTGCGATCGCACCATTAAATAGTATGGCTAGGTCAGCTATTAACCACTCTGGCCTATTCTCAGAAACAATTAAAACACGATCACCTTTATTTACATTTTTCTCATTTAAATATTTAGCAAGTTTGAGACTATAGCTTCTAGTTTCACTCCAGGTGTATATTTCAAATTTTTTTAAATTTGGATTGTTAAAATAAAGATGTTCTTCTTTATTAAATTTTTGAAATTGAAAATAAGAAATTTCATTTAGATTTTTAAAATTTGAAATTTTCATAGACAATATTCTACTTTTTTAAAAATTTTATTCTATATAAGTTATTTTAGATGCTAATAATAAAATTAAATATATAAGCTTTTTACAATGAGATCTTTATACAATAAAATTTTAGCACTTTGCTTAAAGAAACAGTCCGAAAAAGTTTTATATTTTATTAGTTTTATTGAAAGTAGCGTTTTTCCAATTCCAATAGTCTTTTTAATGATTCCGGTTCAGCTAGTCAAAAGACATAGAGCTATGATTATTGGTTTCTTAGTCACTGTCACTTCAGTACTAGGCGGCGCTTTAGGTTATTATTTAGGTTATTTCTTTTATGACACGATTGGGGCTAAAGTAATTAGTCTTTACGGTTATCAAGAATCTTTTTTAGAATTTACTAATTTAATTACAACCGAAATGGAGTTTTGGTTAGTTTTCTTTTATGCATTTACGCCCTTTCCTTATAAATTATTAACTATCGGAAGTGGTTTTGTTCAATTTAATTTTTGGATTTTTATAGTTGGCAGCTTCATTTCAAGAGCCATCAGATTTTTAACAATAAGTTTTTTAATTTGGAAATTTGGTGAAAGTATAAAAAATTTTATAGAAAAATACTTAAACATTCTCACTTTATTAACTGCAATTTTATTAATTCTAATTTTTATCTTTGTGAAATATTATTTTTAATTGGTGCGGAAGGAGGGATTTGAACCCTCACACTCTTACGAGCAATAGATTTTGAGTCTATCATGTCTACCGTTCCATCACTTCCGCAGTTAAAATACTATTTACTACTAATACTCAATCTAACTAAAATTGCTAAAAGCAACCAAATAATAAAAGCATCTCCATGACTTATATTGTAAGTAGCTCCTGCAAGCTTAGCTATCCCAATAATAATATAAAAAATTACTGGAGATACAATCAATGATATCAATAGTTGTGTAATTTCAAATTTAAATTTCATTTTTTAATTATTAAAATTCAAATATACATGACAAGTTAATGTTAAAAAATATACTAAATAAATTAATAAAACTAGCAGGGCATAAATTTGCAAAGTATATTCTTGCTGGCTGGTGCTTTTTAGAAAATATTTTTTTTCCTTTTCCATCGGATGCAATTGTTATCCCAATGTCCATTTCTAAACCAAAAAAATGGTTAGAAACTTTCTTTATCGCAACATTTTTCGCTTTTCTTGGAGCAATTGTAGCATATGGGATTGGTAGTTTTATGTTTTATAAAGTAGGAGTTCATATTTTTGAACTTTCTGGAGTAGATGATCCACAAAAATTTTTATCAATTTTTTATAAAAAAAGTACAATGATAGCATTCATTGTCATACTATTTATCTCCGGATTTACTCCTTTGCCTTTTAATTTATTGGCAATAGCAAGCGGTTTTGTTCATTTTAATTTTATATTTTTCGCATTCACTGCTCTATTTACTAGGGGCACAAGATATTTTTTATTGACCTATTTATTTTCAAAGTATGGTCCTAAAATTCAAAAACAAATTGAAACAAGATTTGCTAATTTTATGTTATGGGTAGTAGGTAGTTTTATAATTGTAATATCTGGGATGTATTTATTTTATATTAAATTTCCACATTATTTTGCAGCTTGAATAAAGTTACTAATTATTTCTTAGCGATTTTTTTAGTTAACATTTTAGTTATTTTATCTGCATTATTTATTGAATTTTTTTTGAAAATTAAACCATGCATATTGTGTATCTATCAACGTTACCCTTATTATGTAATTGCACTTCTTTCTTTAATTTATTTTTTGAAAAAAGATCTTAAATTTTTATTAATTTTACTAATTATTTTAACTTCGCTAGCGAGTATAATATTATCTACTTACCATGTAGGAATAGAAACTGGTTTAATAGAAGAGACTACAAGCTGTAAGACATCATTGAATAATAATTTATCAAAAGATGTAATTTTAAAGCAACTAGAGAGTAATTTGGCCTCATCTTGCAAAGAAGTGAGTTTTAAATTATTTGGTTTTTCGTTAGCTTCGATTAATATAATTTTATCTTTTATTTTAACGACTATTTACTATAAGATTTATTTATGGATGAAAAAAAACGCCTAATAAATGAAATGATAAGAGTGAACCACGCAGGCGAACGTGGAGCAATAAAAATTTATGAGGGACAATTAAAAGCCTTGCAACTTTTAAATAAAGATCCAGAACTTCAAGGTATTATTAAAGAAATGCGTGATCATGAATTAGAGCATCTTAAATTCTTTGAGGAGCAAATTATTGAAAGACAAGTTAGACCTACTGTTTTTCTTCCATTTTGGGATCTATTGGGAACAGCATTAGGTTTTGGCACAGCTTTACTTGGAAAAAAAGCCACAACATTATGTACATCTTCAGTGGAGGAAGTCATTGGCAAGCATTATGGAGAACAAATTGATATTTTGTCTAAAAAATTTAAAGAAGAAAAAGAATTGAAAAAAAAATTTGAAAAATTTAGAGAAGAAGAACTAGAACACAAAGATAAAGCTGAGCAGCTAGGAGCTAATAATGATGGGTTATATTCTTTATTAGATACTATAATAAAAAATAGCTCTAAATTTGCAATAGCAATATCAAAAAGATATTAACTTTCTAATTTTACGTCCCAATATAGGTAATCTAACCAGCTTTGATGTAAGAAATTTGGAGGAAAAAATTTCCCATTATCGTGCAATTCTTCTACCGTAGGACGATAGGGTTTTACCTTAGGAATCATTCCACTCACGCTTGATAGTTTACCACCTTTTTTCACATTACATGTACAACAAGCAGAAACCACATTTTCCCAACATGTTATTCCTCCCCTTGATCTTGGTATCACATGGTCAAATGTTAAATTTTTATTGCTTCCACAATACTGGCAGGAAAATCTATCTCTTAAAAAAACATTAAATCTTGTAAAATTTGGAAATTCGGAAGGTTTAATATATTTTTTTAATGAAATAACACTTGGCAATTTCATCGAAAAAGAAGGACTTCTAATTTCACGATCGTATTCGGATACTATAGTCACCCTATTTAAAAATACATCCCGAACAGCATCCTGCCAACACCATAATGATAAAGGGTAATAACTTAGTGGCCTATAGTCTGCATTCAACACAAGGGCTGGACACTTATCTAGTGGTACTGAATTAATCTCTTTTATAATCATTTAATATCTAATTAATATATTAATTTTATTTTTAATCAAAATATTTATTTTTTATTAATGTTAATAAATTCTAAAGCTAAACTTAGTCCTTGAGTTGGTATAGAGTGGCCACATCCTTTAAAAATTTTAGTTTTTAAATTTATCTTATTTTTAGTTAAAAAATTTTTTGCTTCCATCATTTCCTCTAATGGAACAATATTATCATCATCACCGTGCATTAAAAAAATTGGAGGTTTTGATTTAATATTTTTCTCTAATAAAATAGGATCATAAATTTTACCCGAATACCCAACGACCCCTCCAATTGTATTAGTATTTGTCAATGAGTAATGTAAAGACATCATTGTTCCTTGACTAAAACCCACAAGAAAAAGTTTTGAACAATCTAAAACTAGCGCTTTTAGTTTTGCATTAATAAATTCTGTTAATTTATATATTGAATTTTCTAATTCAAAATTTATCTTTTTTTGATCCTGGCTCATTAAATCAAACCACTCAAACCCTCCTGGGTTCACAGAACAAATATTTGGGGCATTTGGTGAAGTAAAATAAAAATCTGGCAAAAATCTTTGCCAATAATTTCCAATATTAATTAAATCTTTACCATCCGCACCATATCCATGGCAAAAAACTACTAAATATTTTGCAACGGGTGATATCTGTTGCAAGGAGATTGTTTTTAAAAAGATATTTTCTTCAATTAATTTCATTAAGATTTATTTTATATAATTTAAATCGTTTTATGATAACTATTTATCAATGTCAGATTTAAGTAAAATTATTGCTATAATTGCTTTGATAGTAGTAACTGTAATTCTTATACGTGGATTAAAATCGTTTTTTCTTGGAAGTAATATTGATGATAAGAGAAAAAGTAACAAATTAATGCAATTAAGAGTTATCGCTCAGTTTGTTGCCATAGTTATTTTAATGACTTTATTTTATTTTTATAAGAACTAATTCTGTAAATTTTTTAACCAAAAAACAAATTTTTCATCGGCAAAGTCTATTGATCCAATAACTCTTGCTAACTCTTTGCTATTTTGATCTATAATTAAAGTAGTCGGTAAACCCCGAAGTCCAATTCTATTCGCCAGACCATACTCTGGATCATAATAAGTTGAAAAATTTTTAATTTTCAAATCGCTTAAAAACTTATCAGTTTTTTTTTTATTTATTTTCTCAAGATTAATTGCATATATTTTTATTTTATCTTTACCTAAAATATCTACTAATTTATCGATAGAAGGCATTTCTTCTTTGCAAGGAACACACCAAGTTGCCCAAAAATTAACAAGGGTAATTTGATGATTAAATTTATTAAATTTTAATTTTTTTCCAGAAAAATCTATAAATTCTTCGCCAATAATTTCTTTTGGTATTTCATGAACGACGATATTCTTGAAGGGAAGATTTTTAATTGGTTGTGGTAAAGAGTGATTAGTAATAAATAACAACAAGCTTATTGAATAAACTAAATATTTAAAAAATTTACGCAAAAAAAACATAGTTTAGCTTTATATATTATTAAAGATATGACTAAAGGAAATAAAAATAACGTGTGGGGTACAAGAGTTAAAAAACCTACATCAAAACTTTTACAATCTATCAATTCCTCAATTGATATTGATAAAAGATTATTTAATGAAGATATTGATGCATCCATTGCACATTGTGAAATGCTATCAAAGCAAAAAATTATTAAAAACGATTCTGCAAAAAAAATTATTTATGGTTTAAAAAAAATTAAAATAGAAATTCAAAAAAATAAGTTTCAATTTAAAAAAGAACATGAAGATATTCATCTTAATGTTGAAAAAAGATTATTTGAAATTATAGGAGATCATGCTGGTTTTCTTCATACTGCAAGATCTAGAAATGACCAAGTTGTAACGGATTTTAAACTTTGGATAAAAAAATCTGCAAATAATATTGATAAAAATTTAACTTTACTTATTAAAAGTTTTTTAAATAAAGCTAAAAAAAATATTGATGTAATTATGCCTGGATTTACACATCTCAAGAACGCTCAACCAGTACTTTTTTCTCATTATTTATTAGCTTATGTAGAAATGTTTAAAAGAGATAAAAATAGAATTAAAAATTTTTTAGAAAATATTAATGAAAATCCTTTAGGATCGGCGGCTCTTGCTGGAACTTCATATAATATTGATAGACACTTTACCTCAAAGAAACTTGGATTTAAGAAACCAACAGATAATTCTATTGATTCTGTCTCTGATAGAGATTTTGTTATTGAGTTTTTAT
>Ga0194130_10002462_pt1 | contig 26823 bp, 26 predicted proteins | sample TA2KigsurfametaG_FD_160084 | JGI IMG/M metagenome (GOLD analysis project Ga0194130, IMG submission 160084) | Freshwater microbial communities from Lake Tanganyika, Tanzania - TA2015050 Kigoma 12 surface | ecosystem: Environmental > Aquatic > Freshwater > Lake | place: Tanzania: Lake Tanganyika... | reverse complement strand
GAAGAGGCCTATCTGATGGAGTTGCTGGCCACCCGCGTACCGCCGGGCGTGGACGATGCAGCCAAGGTCAAGGCCAGCTTCCTGGCCGCCGTGGCCCACGGCGATCTGTCCGTCGGTCTGGTGTCCAAAGCCAAAGCCACCGAGCTGCTGGGCACCATGGTGGGTGGCTACAACGTGCACCCGCTGATCGAACTGCTGGACGACGCCGACGTGGCGGCTGTGGCCGGCGCCGCGCTCAAGAAGACGCTCTTGATGTTCGATTACTTCAACGACGTGGCTCAGAAAGCCAAGGCCGGTAACGCCGTGGCCAAAGAAGTGATGCAGAGCTGGGCCGACGCCCAATGGTTCAGCAGCCGCCCCGAGGTCGCCAGGAAAATCACCGTCACCGTGTTCAAGGTGCCTGGCGAGACCAACACCGACGACCTGTCGCCCGCGCCCGACGCCACCACGCGTCCGGACATTCCGCTGCACTACCTGGCGATGCTCAAAAACACCCGTCCCGATGCGGCCTTCAAGCCCGAGGAAGACGGCAAGCGCGGCCCGATGCAGTTCATCGAGGACCTCAAGAAAAAAGGCCACCTGGTCGCCTACGTGGGCGACGTGGTGGGCACCGGTTCTTCCCGCAAGTCGGCCACCAACAGCGTGATCTGGGCCACCGGCCAGGACATCCCCTTTGTGCCCAACAAGCGATTCGGTGGTGTGACCCTGGGCGGCAAGATTGCGCCCATCTTCTTCAACACCCAGGAAGATTCGGGCTCGCTCCCCATTGAAGTGGACGTGAGCAAGCTGGAAATGGGCGATGTCATCGACATCTACCCCTACGACGGCAAGATCGAGAAAAACGGCGCCGTGGTCGCGGAGTTTGCGCTCAAGAGCCAGGTGCTGCTGGATGAAGTGCGCGCCGGCGGCCGCATCAACCTGATCATCGGCCGCTCGCTGACGGCCAAGGCGCGCGAATTCCTGGGCCTGCCCGCCTCGACGATGTTCCGCCTGCCCAGCGTGCCGGCCGAAACCAAGGCCGGCTTCACCCTTGCCCAAAAAATGGTGGGCCGCGCCTGCGGACTGCCCGAAGGCCAGGGCGTGCGCCCCGGTACCTACTGCGAGCCCCGCATGACCACCGTCGGCAGCCAGGACACCACCGGCCCCATGACGCGCGACGAGCTCAAGGACCTGGCCTGCCTGGGCTTTTCCGCCGACCTGGTCATGCAGTCCTTCTGTCACACCGCCGCCTACCCCAAGCCGGTGGACGTCAAAACCCACCGCGAACTGCCCAAGTTCATCAGCAGCCGCGGCGGCGTCTCGCTGCGCCCGGGCGACGGCGTCATCCACAGCTGGCTCAACCGCCTGCTCTTGCCCGACACCGTGGGCACCGGCGGTGACTCGCACACCCGCTTTCCGATTGGCATTTCTTTCCCGGCGGGTTCAGGCCTGGTGGCCTTTGGCGCCGCCACCGGCGTGATGCCGCTGGACATGCCCGAATCGGTGCTGGTGCGCTTCAAGGGCCAGATGCAGCCGGGCGTGACCCTGCGCGACCTGGTGCATGCGATCCCGCTGTACGCCATCAAGGCCGGTCTGCTGACCGTGGCCAAGGCCGGCAAGAAGAACATCTTCTCGGGCCGCATCCTGGAAATCGAAGGTCTGCCCGACCTGAAGGTGGAACAGGCCTTTGAACTGTCCGACGCCTCGGCCGAGCGTTCCGCCGCCGGTTGCACCATCAAGCTCAACCCCGAGCCGATCAAGGAGTACCTCACCAGTAACATCGTGCTGATGAAGAACATGATCGCCGACGGCTATGAAGACAAGCGCACCCTGCAGCGCCGCATCGAGAAGGTCGAAGCCTGGCTGGCCAATCCGCAACTGCTCGAAGCCGACAAAGACGCCGAATACGCTGCCGTGATCGAGATCGACCTGGCCGACATCAAGGAACCCATCCTGTGCTGCCCCAACGATCCGGACGACGCCAAGACCCTGTCTGGAGTGGCCGGTACCAAGATCGACGAAGCGTTCATCGGTTCGTGCATGACCAACATCGGCCACTTCCGCGCTGCGGCCAAATTGCTCGGCGGCCAGCGTGACATCCCGGTCAAGCTCTGGGTCGCGCCGCCGACCAAGATGGACGAGAGCGAGCTGATCAAGGAAGGCCACTACGCCGCCTTCGGCACCGCCGGTGCGCGCACCGAGATGCCCGGCTGCAGCCTGTGCATGGGCAACCAGGCGCAGGTGCGCGAAGGCGCGACCGTGGTGTCCACCAGCACCCGCAACTTCCCCAACCGCCTGGGCAAGAACACCAACGTGTTCCTGGCCTCGGCCGAGCTGGCGGCGATTGCGTCCAAGCTGGGCAGGATCCCGACGGTGGCCGAATACCACGAGGCCATGGGTATCGTGAACAAGGATGGCGCTGCGATCTACAAGTACCTCAACTTCGACCAGATCGATGAGTACGTGGAGAACGCGAAGGAAGCGGCGGTCTGAGTACAGACTCGCTGAGACAAAGAATCGGCCCAGGGAGCGATCCCTGGGCCGTTTTGCGTAGGGTGCTGCAAGCTGGGCAATGTCAGGTGCAGGCGGCGGCGACTGCAAAATGCTGTGTATTTGCACAGTATTTATGTCTGCACCATCCAAACCCAAATGCTACAACCCGCGCCACCCCGAGCGCACGCTGCTGTACCAAACCGTGGCCGAGCACTACGAGACCTGGCTTGAGCTGGCCAGCGAAGGTCAATTTGAGGGCCAGGGCGACCACCACGCGCCCAAACCCTACGTGCGCAAAGCCTTCGAGAAGTATCTGGAATGCGGCATCTTCGCGTACGGCTTTGCCCGCGCCCGGTGCGACGACTGCGGACACGACTTCCCGGTGACCTTCCCATGCAAGGGCCGGGGCGTCTGCCCCTCTTGCACCACGCGGCGCATGGCCGAGACGGCGGCACACCTCAGCGACCACGTCTTCCCCCAACTGCCCGTGCGCCAGTGGGTGCTGTCGGTTCCCAAGCGGCTGCGGTACTTCATGCAGCGCGACAGCGCTGTGCTGGGCATGGTGCTGCGCATCTTCCTGCGGGTCATTGCGCAAACGCTGCAAGCCAACAGCCCTCGTGCGGCCCATGTGGACAAGGCAGCACTGCACATCGGCGCCGTCGCCTTCATCCACCGCTTCGGCTCCAGCCAGTCTGAACGAGCATGTTCACTTTCATGTCTGCGCAGTCGATAGCGTGTTTGAGGAAGTGGCGGGTTGCCAGGAGGGCGATGCTGCTGATGCAGCTTCTCAAGCCTCACCACCGCGCATCATCTTCCACCCCGCCACCGGCGTGACTGCGGATGCCGTGGGCCAAGCGCTGGCCAGCTTGCGCAAACGCATCTTGCGTGCCTTTGTGGGGCGCGGTCTGCTCGAGAGTTTCGAGGCCAAAGAGATGCTGGGCTACAAACACAGCGGCTTCTCGGTGGACACCAGCGTGTGCATTGCGGCGCACGACCGGACGGGCCTGGAACGCTTGCTGCGCTACTGCGCACGCCCTGCGTTTGCACTGGAGCGGCTGCGCAAAGCGGGCGGTGAGCTGGTCTACCGTTGCGCCAAACAGCCCAGCGAGCCCGGCAGCCTCCCCCGCAAACAGCGCGGAGCAAGGGCCGATGAGATCACACTCACGCCGCTGGAGCTGATTGATCGCCTTGCCGCACTGGTGCCACCACCGCGAACGCATCGCCACCGTTACTTTGGCGTTCTGGCACCGAACTCACCCTTGAGGCCCGCCGCAACGGCACTGGCACAAGATGCAGTGGTGCAACCGGCGCAGGTGCAAGCCGAGCCATCCAGCACGGCTGCAGGCGAGGGCGCACGTGGGGCAAGCAATCCACTCCCAACCCAGGCCGAGCCCGCCCAGCCGGTGCAGCCTAAGCGCCCGGCGCATTACCTGTGGGCGGTGCTCATCGCTCGCATCTACGAGGTGTTCCCGCTGCTGTGCCCCATCTGCGGCGGGCCAATGCGCATCATCGCCTTCATCACCTACAGCGCCGACATCCGCCAAATACTGGATCACATCGGGGTTGATGCAGAGCCACTGCGCATCACACCAGCACGCGGGCCGCCGCTGTGGGACGGGTGCGACGCGCAGATGGGCGATGGTGTCGAGGTTGAGTCAGATTGGGATGAAGCGTCCCAACCGGCGCCGGACTTTGAGGCCGATCAGCGCGTCAGTTGGTGAGGGGTGGCAACAGCGGTCAACATCGGTTTGACCAGCGCTGCGAGGCGGCGCTGCGTCTGTCTGCGCCAAAAACGGATCGTGCCGTAAATCTCCGGCAACTGGCCTTGAGAAATCACCCCAGCAGCCCCCAGTGTGCACGCCTGGGAGGCCTCAACTGTGTGCCTCAACTGTGTGCCATACTTGCACTCATGCGGTTGGATTTCCTATCCGCCTTGGCCAGCGCTGCGACCATGGTTTCAGACACCACGTCATCGGCCCAGGTCTCGTTGCGCAATTGCAGGCGAGCGAACTTCAACAAATAGCCGTGTGCGTCCGCCACCTGCTGGGCAAAGTCGTCGGGCGCGGCGAGGGTGTCGCTCATAAATGAATTCAAAAGTTGTCGGCATTGTACGAATGCTCAGTAGTAAACCTGGACGCCGGTCACCCGCCGTACCCTCGAAACCGCTGGTCTGGCGTGGTCAACGTTTCCCGTGGACCGCGTCTGTTGCGGCCACATCCACGAACGGGCCCAACGCCTCTTGCACCTGCGCACGAAACCAGGCCAGTCCGGCATCGCCTTCCAAGCGCCTGGCCCAATACATCGCATGACCAATCGGCTCGATAGGAAACGGGGTGGGCAGTTCCACCAAGCCCCAATGCGTCAGCGAGCCATGCATCACAGCGCGGGTAGGGTGGCAATCAGGTTTGAATTGGCCAGCGCAGGAGCCACGGCGCTGAACAGCGGCACGCGGCTTTGCACATGGCGGGTGCAGCCTGCTTCCCGTGCGGCAATGGCTACGGTGCTGCGGGCGGCGTCGCCCACACCCACCATGAGGTGCGGCCAACGCGACCACGCGTCTTGACCCCACTGAGCCAATGCGGGGTGATCGCTGCGTGCAAAACAGCTCCATTGCAGGCCGCCACAGGCTTGCATGGCAATGCCCGCCGGCATGTTGGCCAATGGCGTAGGGCCGATGAAGACATCCAAGTCTCCCGCCAGCAAAGCGACGAACACATCGTCAGGCACCAATAGCCATTCCAGCTGTGCCTGTGGCGCGCGTGCTTGCATCAGATGCAAAAGGTCTGGAAACAAACCCGCCAAAAAATCCCGCATGGCCAAGGTGAAGCGCCGTTGCGTGCTGCTGGGCACGAAGTCCTCTGGCGGGGCCAGCGACTGCGCCAACTGCTTGAGCAGGGGCTGCAACTGAGCGTGCAGACGCAGGGCGAACGGACTGGGCACCATCTCGCCACCTTGGCGAACCAACAGCGGCTCGTTCAGTTGCTGACGCAAGCGCTCCAGCGCGTGGCTGATGGCCGACTGGGTGCGGCTGAGTTGTTGAGCCGCCTGAGACACGCTGCGTGTGCCCATCAAGGTGTCAAAAACCACTAGGAGGTTCAGGTCCACTCTCTGCAAATCAATTTCATTCATGGTTTATGAAGATTATTCGTTTGATTCATTATTAACGACTCTCAACAATCCTTCTCACGCCACTGTTTGGTGCATCGAAGGAGTTACGCGTGCAAGCCCTCACCCTGAACCGTTTCAAGAAAAAAAAGCGTCGAGGGGATCGCGCTGCAAACGCAGGTTGTTTCCCAACCACAGGCACACCAATTGCTGGTGCGCATGAGGGCGAACAGATTCAAGCCTTGGGTTACGTGCTGCGCGTCGCTGAAACCTTCGTGTCGACTGAAGCGAATCGGCCTTTGAGCACTGTGCGAGTGGCAAGGTCTTGGTGGTGATGTGAACGACTTTCAACCGGTATTTGTAGAAAAGGAGTATCTGCAATGACTGTTCTTTCGACTCAAGGATCCACCGCTGTTCCACGCCGAGTTTTTTTACAACGCGGTGCCACTTTGGCTGCAGCTGGCCTGGGCTCGGGCCTGCTCGGCGCATGCGCCCATGGTCCCGGTCACCATGGCGGACGCTGGGCGCTCAAGAATGCGGGCGACTTTGTGCCGAATCTGGTCAACGCCAGTGCCGCCATCTTCAAAGAGCGCAGCGCGGTGCTGGTTGAGCTCACGCCCGAGGCGCAAAAAGCCTTGATCGCGGGCACAGGGGTGGGCAATGGTCCGAGCTTCATCATGCCGCCGGTACAAATGGCCAATGGTGTGATTGAAGTCGATCTGGCCGCCCGCATCAACGGCAAGGGCGCGCCCGACGTGCGCGGCTTCGTGGGCATTGCGTTTCACATCGACGACAAGGCCGAGACCTTTGAAGCGGTGTACCTGCGCATGACCAACGGTAGCAAAAACAACCCACCCCCACCCGCGCCGCGCAATGTGTTTGCGGTGCAGTACATCAGCTACCCCGACCGTTACTGGCGCAAGCTGCGGCAAGAGCATCCCAATGTGTATGAAAAGGCCGCGCCAGTGGCGATTGAAAGCTGGCACAAGCTGCGCCTCGACATCGCGGGCAGTACCGTGTCAGCCTTTGTCGACGGCGAGAAAGTGATCACCGTGAACGACTTGCGTTTTCCCAACCGCAAGGGCCGGATTGGCTTGTGGGTGGACGATGGCACGGCGGGTTACTTCAGCGATCTGAGGGTGAAGACCGCTGATTGATCTGCCCTGGGTGCGCGCAGCGCTCCGTCTGATTCCCTTCTGAGTTTTGACCACAGGAATTATTCATGTCTTTCTTTTCCTCTGCACTCACCCGGCGCGTTTTCGGCGCCCTGTTCGAGCTGTTAGTTGGGCCACCTGAACCAGACGTGGGCTTACAATATTCGGCAGGAGCGCCGGGCGCTAGTGAATCTGTCAGTTGCAAACGGCTCCTGGACGCCTGATGCTAGTGAACCACGCTGGTGATTTCGCACCGGCCTCTCCACCACTGAAAAGGCTGACCGCCTTCTGCCGTTGCGGTCAGGAGGTCTAGCTGAGCAAGGCGCACATCGAGCCTGGTTGGCTTGTGACAGACTCTGCGCCCCTCTGCGTAAGCCGGAATAAATCAAAAACACTGAACCTGTTGTTTCTCATGGAAAAAGTATCTGCCTACATCATTGCTTACAACGAAGCTGAAAAAATCGCCCAGGCTGTTTCCAGCGTGTTGTGGGCCGATGAAATCGTACTGGCCGACTCCGGCAGTACTGACGGTACGGCTGAAATTGCCGCGCAACTGGGTGCGCGCGTGGTACAGATACCTTTTCGTGGCTTTGGTGATTTGCGTAACCAGGCGCTACAGGCCTGCTCTCACGACTGGATTTTCAGTCTTGATTCGGATGAGCGCTGTACTGCCGAGGTCAGGGATGAAATTTTTTATCTGCTCAAAGCTAAGCCCGAACATCAGGCGTACTTTGTGCCGCGCAGAAATTTCTTCATGGGGCGCTGGATAAAAGGCTCGGGCTGGTACCCTAATTTTCGTCAACCACAGCTCTTCAACAAGCAAGCCATGCAATATTCCCCTGACCCGGTACATGAGCGTTATTTGCTCAGCGCCGGCGTGACCACTGGGGTGCTTAAGAACGCCATCTGGCAGCTGCCCTTTCGTAATTTTGAAGAAGTCATGCGCAAAGCTAATCGATATTCCAGTCTGGGCGCGGAAAAATTACAGGGTAGAAATGTGACCATGGGCAGCGCTCTTGCGCATGCGGTCTGGGCTTTTATCAAACACTATATTTTCAAGCGCGGTTTTCTTGACGGCTGGGCCGGCTTTGTCATTGCCCTTGGGAATTTTGAAGGGACTTTTTACCGCTATGCCAAAAGACTGGAGGCCGACAGTGACTGGCGTTTGCCTGAGCAGGCGCCGTTGAAACGCCCCTGAAGCTGTCAGGCCGTCGCTGAGCGACATCGTCAAGACTCATGGCCGACCGGATGCTTCGCAGGTCATGCTACGCCGTTATGCAGGACAGACCTAACCCACTTTTGAATGCTGTCTGCTGACGACGGCGCGACTGCACAGATGCAAACACTAGTCGGAAAGCATGCCCGCGCTAGCCCCCGTTCGATTCAGCATGTGCTGCGGGAAGACGGCGGATCAGGCCCATCCGAAGGCGGGCGCTGAATTTGGTACACATCAAAGCGATTCGGCCTCTCGATTAGCATCGGAGGGCAGCACAGCGCGGTACAGCGTTAGATGTTCCACCGCCACCTGTTGCCAGGGACGGGAAAATTCAGGCGTCGGGCTATCACGCGTCAGTGCCTGATCCAGCGCCTGCACCCACAATGGCAATTGCGCTGACAAGGATAGGACCGACCCCGCCCCGGTTTGCACATGAGCCGCCGCCCCGCACTGGTCTGAAATGACCACGGCCACCCCCGTTGCCATGGCTTCGGCAATGACCATGCCATAAGGTTCGTGACTTGCCGGGTGCAGCAAAACATTGAAGCGCGAGTAATCGGGCTGCGCCTGCCAGCCTGCGCTTTGGGCGCTCTCGCCCAAGGGCTCGAGCATAGACGCGATGTCTTTCTGGTCTGGACCGACGACAATGAATTGCATCAGGGGCCGCTTCTTCTTCAGCTCAGCGACAATTTCGACGGCCAGCGGCAAACCCTTGCGCTTCCACTCCTTCCCAACGAAGCCTATGACTCCCCCATCCTTCGCTACCGATGAAACTGGGCGCACAGATCCCGCCTTAACGCCCGGCTCAATGGGGGAGGCAAGCTTCTTAGCCTGCTCAGGATAGTAATAAGCTAATTCGCGGGAAATCAACATCGAGTTCGGAATAATGCAATGTGCAGTTTGCAGCTCTCTTCTTTCAAGATAAAGCTGCACCTTGACGCGTACCGACCAGCGTTTCCAGAAAGGTTTTTTTAGGACATTGGCAAATGGAGGGGCGTGAAAAGTGGTGATATGGTGAACAGTAGTCCTTTCGTGACCATGAATAAGATCAAAGGCGGTCTTATTCTGATTTAGCCAAGTTTCTACTCTCATCCCGAAGCGGAGTAGTGCCAGCCATCGTGGTTTCGGCAGCACCGTTCCGAGTTCAATGACCTGAATACCGGACGCGGGTGTTCCAAGACATTGTTCACAAACAATGGTGATGTGCTGCCCCAGATTTTGCAACGCATGACTCAGTTCCCAGACATAACGCTCCATGCCGCCCACCGGGCCGTAGCGCCTGACTATGTGCAAGATACGAAGGGAAGGGGGAGGCGGTCGCATGTTTGGGATGGGGATTTATGGCTATGATAACGCGCCTTGGCGGCGAGTCATCAACCATGATTGGCAAATAATTTAGGGTCAGCATAACCAGCAAGCACCGATGAAGAATACACAACTATGGATTATTTTTGTACTGCATGTTCTAAGCCGTGTCTTTCGACAACCTAGCTGGCTCCGATTCTTTGTTCGACAGACCCGGAAAAGTTGGCAATGTGCTAGCTGGCATGGGGTTAAAGAATACTGGCTGGGCGATTACCTGCTGCGTAATTATCTGGCAAAGACCCGGTTCATTCTGCGTGAACCTTCGCCCTCCATATACAAGAAATTGCCCCCTTTGTTGGGGAAAGATTTTTTCTCATTGCTTCAGGCGGGTCCAGGCGGTATGAGTAAAAAACCGCGGTTGCTGGTCATCCGTTCCGGCGCCATGGGAGATGTATTATTATGTACGCCTATTGTACGGCAGATGTATAAGGACCGGCAGGGTTATTGCGATATTGATGTCGTGACCCGATACCCTGAGTTGTTTGCTAATAATCCATATATCGCTGAAGTCTTAAACTGGAATGATCTGAAGTATAACGATCGGCACTATGACTTTATACTGAATCTGGATATGTCGCAGGAAAAAAACCGTGCGTTGCATATCACGGATGTTTATGCCTTTCAAGCTTTTGGCGTTAGAGATTTCGACAAACAGCCAGAAATTTTCTCCACCGCGCAAGACAAATCCACCGTTAACCACTATATAGAGTCTGTTGGCCAGACCTACATTGTGGTTCACAATCGCCACGACCCTAATCAGCCCCACCGCCATGTGGATGCTACATTATGGCGTGAATTATTGTCACAATTGGCGTACCAATCTGGACTGCCGATACTGCAAATAGGCTCACCAGCACTTGATATGGCGTTGGATTTCCCCGGTGCGGTCGATGTCCGAGGTTTATTCAGCATACAGCAAACCCGCGAATTAATCGCTCAGTCAAAATTATTTGTTGGTTTCGATGCCGGGCCTCTGCACATAGCCGCAACTACCCAAGTGCCGATAGTTGCCTTTTTCACGCTGGTAGATCACTCACTGCGCGCACCTTTGCGCAGGAGTGGCATCTTTGTTCCGATAGCGGCACAAATTGACTGTTACGGCTGCGCCAAGGAGTATCCCCTGCCCTGGGGTTTCGCCTGTCGCCGCGGTGACAGCCAATGTGCGAAGAGTTTTGCTGTCGAATCGACCTTATTCGCCTGCCTCAAAATACTCAAAGAGTCGTGACCGGCTCAATAATCCAGTCAGCGAATATTGCGCGATTTTCCTGCAAATAAATAGGAAAGGATTCATCTATTTTTTGCAGACGATAGCGACTGTGAGGTTTAACGACATCTTTTCCATTTTTTATGGTTTCTATTATATAATTTTTATCTTTATAGCGCGGCAGATTGAATTCCTGGTGTGCGGTACTTTCGATTTTTTTTACGATGTCCTCTGGGGAAAAGATCCAGGTGAAGTGCCAGCCTCCATGGGTTATTTTTTGAAACACGAAATCCTTGTACCACCACCGCTTGATAGACCGAGTCCAACCCGAAGATTTATAATTTCTTACTTGTGTAGCATCCGAATGAAAAAAATGAATAAAATGTTCATGGGTGGTAATTTTACTGCCGTACCAGTACGGCTTTCTTTTTGAATAAGTTGAATTTGTATCGCCGATCCACTGGTTGTTCAAATAATAGCTGTAGTAATTTTGAACAAAATCGCCGCGGATCTGTTTTGGATTGAAGGCTCTAATTTTTTCGGGTCGTGGAATTTCGTCGAGATCGGAGATGATGATCCAGTCTGAACTTTGCGCGTCACTCAAGCCCAGTGCGAGATGGTTTCGGATGGCATTTTCATTGCGCCAAAAATCATTCTCTCCTGCAGGTTTTTGCTCCAGCTTAAGATAGCGGATCTTGCTGAGATACTTCGCAAAGCGCTCAGGGCTAAAGTGTGTCTCTCGGTGTTCTCCGGCATGGGTGAAACAAGCTTCGGAAATGACAAAGACATCAACCACGTCCCACAGGGTTTCAAGCCGAAGTTCCAGTAACAGGTCTTCGTTGAAAAAGCAGAAGCAATCGTAAACTTTAGGCATATAATTGAAGTTGGGCAAAGGTCCTCTAATGATACACAAAATTTACGCTCGGCTCGTGCCTGATGCAAGTCAATTGCAGCTAGTTGACAAGACTGTATTAGCCTTGATCGTTTTGGCGCCGCTACTCATGTTAAGTCTGAGAGGATGGCTCAATGCGCTGTTGTTCGCAGCTCTCTTTTTTTCGCTTTCGCATTATGCAAAAAGATGGATTCAAAGTCGAAACACTTTGGGCAAGCTCGATTTTTGGGACAAGCAATTGTTGCTTTGTCTGGCGGCACCGTTTTTAGCGATTTTTTTTACCCAATTCTTGCGTGGTCATTGGCAGGATAACCCGTTTGATGGACCGTTCCGAATCCTTGCCAGTTTCGTTATTTTTTTGCACTTGCGTCGGCTTAAATTCAACATTGTTCATGCCTTTAGTCTGGTTTTGCCGTTGTCGCTTTGGATTGTATTTGGATTGGTAGTGTTCAATCCCGAACTGACGGCTCACTGGGGCGGACGCTATGCTACCTATTTTATTGATCCTTTAACTCTGGGGCAATATGTACTATTGCTGGCTTTCATGTGTCTCGCGTTGGTGCATTATCATGAGCGCCCTTCGCGGCCTCTTATCCTATATCAGTTAAGTGGTTTTTATATTGGGTTGTTTCTGAGCTTCGGTAGCGGTTCGCGCAGCGCTTGGGCAGCACTGCCGGCCCTACTCCTCATTTATCTTGTTTTTCAGCGCACAAAACGTAAAGCTTTCTGGCGCTGGTTAGCAGCTTCGGCCCTTGTCTTGCCTATTGTTTTCCTAGGTCATGCTGACTTATTTCTTGGTCGGGTCAGCGCTGCCTGGTCTGAATGGATGCAATATTTTCAACAAGAGCATCGCGATACCTCGGCTGGTTTGCGGTTGTCATTCATACGGGCTGCCTGGTATCTGTGGTTGCAAAGTCCGTGGGTGGGATATGGTGACGGCATGACGCCGAATATCATGCAGATACCGGCTTTGGCGCATATTGCTACGCCTACACTCGAGTTCGGTATTAAACATAACGGCGTGCATAACGAGCCAATGCAAAATTTGCTGCGTTCAGGGGTTTTTGGCTTGTTAGCGTATTTGGTGCAGTTACTTATTCCTTTGGTGCTGTTTTACAAGAGCGCACGCAGTGCTCATGCCGGAGTTTCGTCTGCGGGCGTTCTGGGCTTAATTTATGTTTCCAGCATTTTCTTTTTTGGGTTATCCACTGAAACATTCAACCTGAAATTCACCTCGTCGATTTATGGCCTTATGGTGGCGATGCTTGCAGCGCAGTGCCTCAGTGCCGACCCAACACCTTGCCCCGGGAAAAACCATGTCACCTGACGATTACGCACTGACCTTCGCCTGCTACAATCAGATCGACTATACGCGGCAGTGTGTGGAAAGTCTGATTAAACACGGTATACCGTTAAGTCGTGTAGTAGCGGTGGATAATGGTTCTACCGACGATACTGTGTCGTACTTGCAGTCATTGCCTTTGGGTGCCCATATTTTTAATAAGAAAAATATGAGTTGTGGTGTCGCCTGGAATCAGGGTGCTTGGGCGTTACAGGCCGAATGGACCATCATCATGAATAATGATGTGATTGTCAGTGCTGGCTGGATTGAGAATTTGATTTCTACTGCTCAATCACTGGGTGTGAAGGTTATTTCACCTGCCTTGATTGAAGGTGCGCTGGACTATGATTTTGAGTCGTTCTCGACACAAACCGCCAAAACCATGGCTGATGTTCATCGCCTGGGAGCCCGGCATGCGGTTTGTTTGGCGGTGCATGAGTCGGTTTGGTTCGAGGTGGAGTATTTCCGTAGTGCGCCCAGACTGCTAGGTTACGAGGATACGCTGTTCTTCAATGAGTTGGAAAAGGCGGGGGTACGCTGTGCCATCACAGGAGCTTCCTGGTTGCATCATTTTGGGTCAATTACCCAAACAGCGATGAAACGCGAGCGCGGCTTGTCGATGAGTGCTAATTTGCCTTATCGCTATAACTACCGACTACTGCATCAGCCCTGGTGGCAGCGCAAGTGGAAGAAATTTCAGCGTAAGCAACGCGAGCAGCAGTGGCGAGATGATGAATTGAAGAAGCACGGCATGACACTGCATGGAGTTCGTAACGCAGGAGAGTTTGAATGGTTATGAATCGATGAAGCTGCCCGTTCCCCCACAGCACGGCAGCGTCGTGCGCTCCTGAGGCCTTGTGGGAGCCGCGCCTCCGCGGCGATACAGCCTACTTGAGAATCTGAAACAGGTTATTGAAGCTGTCCGTCCAGATGCGCAGGCCGGGCAAATCTTCAATCGCCGCCTCGCCGCGTGCCACCTCGGGTCGCTTGAGCAGCGTCGCATCGCGGCTGAGCAGCATCCAGTCGGTAGTGGCCAGGTCACTGCCTTTGGCATCGTCATCAATGAGGATGGCGTGCAGGCCCTGGTCGTCGGCCAGGCGCTTGACCACCGGGCCCAGGCGCAAAAACCGGTTGGTGATGTGGATGGCCAGGATGCCACCGGGCTTGAGATGGCGCAGGTAGACCGCCATCGCCTCGCGAGTGATCAGGTGCACGGGAATGGCATCGCTGGAGAACGCGTCGATCACCAACACATCGTATTGCTGCGGCACTTCGCGCTCCATGGCCAGGCGCGCGTCCCCCAGGACTGTTTCGATAGTGGCTGCGCTGTCACCCAAGAAGAAAAACTCCTTGCGAGCAGTGTCAATCACCTGCGGGTTGATCTCGTAGAAGCGGTACATATCCTCGGTCCTGCCGTAGGCCGCCAGCGTGCCCACACCCAAACCCACTACACCGACCCGCAGCGGCCCGGAGGCTTGCAGGGCCAGGATGGCTTGGCCCACGCCTGCGGTGGGGCCGTAGTAAGAGGTGGGCTCTTTGCGGCGCGGGCCCAGGTGCTGCTCGCCGTGCATGATCATGCCGTGCAACATGCGTCGCATGGTCTCGGGGTCGCCCTCAGGACCTGTGTCTTTCACGCGCAAGGTGCCGTAGAAGTTGCGCTCCATGACACGCGTGTTCGATGACAGAGAATCGAAATGTTGCACCACATAGTAGCCGGTTACTCCCAGAGCGGCCAGCGCGGCCACCGGGACCAGCTTGTTCACCGAGCGCGTGAGGTAGGCCGCCAAAGCCAAGGTGATCAGCAGCCCAGCGCTGAATTCATAGTAGGCATTGAACACTTTGGGGGCCACAAAACCCACCGCCAATCCGCCCAGCGCGCCTCCGAGGGAGACCATGAGATAAAAGCCGGTCAGATGCCGCGGCGAGGGCTTCATCGCCGCCAGCTCTCCATGGAAAAACATGCACATGAGGAACAGGCCGGCCGAGAACAGCGGTAGCGCCTCTTTCACATCGACGATGCCCCTCTCGTGATAGACCGACCAGGCCATGGCGGCCACGACGATCAGCATTGGGCCCAGAAACCAAATGCGCTGGTACCAGCCCCGCCCCTGGCGACCCTCAAAACAGAGGATGAAGGTCAGGAGGTAGAGCGTCAGTGGCAGGATCCACAAGAAGGGCACGGAGGCTATGTCGTGCGCGATGTGGTTGCTGACGGCCAGCAGCATGAAAGAGCCCATGCCGGCCAAAAGCAGCCACAGCAGGTAGTCGCTAGGCGCGGGGGCCGGCCCCTCAGCCGGTGCTGGCACCGGCGCGGCCGCGAGGATTCTTACGCCATCGGCATGCCGGGCGCTGTAGAGGGCCGATCCGGTGCAGAGCAACGCAAAGACAATGTAGCCCGTACTCCAAGTCCACGATTGCTCGCTGCTGCTGGTCCAGGGCTCCACAGCAAACGGGTAGGCCACCAGGGCCAGCAGGGAGCCAAAGTTGGACAGGGCAAACAGGCGGTAGACCGTGGCGGTTGGGAAGCTGCGCGCAAACCAGGCTTGCACCAACGGGCCGGTGGTTGAGAGCAAGAAGTAGGGCAGACCAATCGTCAGTGTCAGCAACCCCAGGATGCGCCAGGTGGGATCTTCATTGCCCGCCGGTTTCCAGGCTGCGTCGGGGATGATGGGCAGCGTGATCACGCTGAGGACGAGCAGGGCAATGTGCACCACCGCCTGCCGCCGCGCATTGAGCTTGCGCGTGGTCCAGTCGGCATAGGCATAGCCAAAAAGCAGAAGAAACTGGAAAAAAACGAGACAGGTGGTCCACACGGCGGCCGAGCCGCCAAACCAAGGCAGAATTTGCTTGGCGATGATGGGCTGCACCAGAAACAGCAGAACAGCGCTGATGAAAATAGTCAGGGCATAGAGGGCCATCGAATTACCCACAGGATAGAACCCGCAGGGGTTCGGATTTTTGGAAGGGAGGGACTTTTAAAAAAGTTGCGCGCGCGATTGTAGGGTCGCTGCCCCGCTCACCCACGCCCAGCCGATGGCAGGCCTCGCTGAAGTTTTTCCAACTCATGCCACACTTGTGGCCATGCAGACGTCTTGGGATGGGGGTGCGGAGCCACCGCTCGTAGTGGCCGGTGGCGGTATTGGCGCGTGGGCGACAGCGGTGGCTGCCCGACGGGCTGGCTGGGCGGTGCAACTGTTCGAGCAGTCTGCGTTTTTTTCTGAAGCGGGCGCGGGCTTACAGCTTGGGCCCAATGCCACCCGAATCCTGCACGATTGGGGGCTGGGGGCTGCGCTGAGCGTGGTCGCCGCCTTCCCCAGTGCGGTAGTGGCCCGCTCCTGCAAGGACGGGCGAGAGCTTTCGCGTCTGGCCTTGGGCGCTGGGGTCGTGGAGCGCTATGGCGCCCCCTATGTCACCCTGCACCGGCGCGACCTGCACGCGCTTCTGATGGAAGCGGCGCATGCAGCGGGGGGAGTGCAAGCGCATCTGGGCCACTCCGTCAGCGCCTACGAAGAGCTTGAGGGCCGTGTTCGTCTGCTGGGTGCTCAGGACTGTCTTGCCGAGGGGCTGGGCCTGATCGGCGCTGATGGACTGTGGGGTCGGGTGCGTGAGCAACTGCTGCAGGACGGGCGAGCGCAGCCCACCGGGCACTTGGCGTATCGTGCGCTGATCCCCAGGGCCGATATCCCGCCGGCCTTGGCCGTTGATGATGTGACCGCCTGGCTGGGCCCGCGCCAGCATGTGGTGACCTACCCGGTGCGCGGTGGTGATTGGCTTAACTTGGTGGTCATCGCGCAAGGGAGGGCGCCGCAGTCCATGAACACTTGGACCGACACGGGCGTTGCCGCCGATGTGCATCAGGCCTTGTCGCCGTGTTGCACCATCCTGCGCGATCTGGCGGAGGCCGCGCCGTCCTGGGGCCGCTGGACGCTATGCGACCGACCGCCGGTTGCCGGGCCCGAGCAGATGGCGCGCGGCCGAGTGGCTCTGTTGGGCGACGCGGCCCATCCGATGCGGCCCTTTTTGGCCCAGGGCGCGGCGATGGCGCTGGAAGACGCCGCGCAACTGGGTCAGGCGCTTGAGGGCCTGCCCCATCCTCGACGGGATTTACCCGCCGCCCTGGCCCGCTACGCGCAGCAACGCTGGCAGCGCGCCGCTCGGGTCCAGGCCCGCTCTAGGCGCAACGGGCAGATCTTTCACCTTGATGGCCCGCTGCGCTGGGGCCGCGATCTGGCTCTGCGCGCGCTGGGCGGCCGGCTGATGGATGTGCCGTGGCTGTATGGGGATCGGTGAGGGCGCGCCGACTCACTTGAGTTTGTTTTTGTCTTTGCCCCGCGGGATGACCGAGGTTACCGGCGGAGTCGGACGGTCCGAAGGCGATGAGGGCTTGGGCGGGCTGGTGTCCTTCTTCGGCTTCTTGCTCATCTTCTCGCTGCGCTGCTCTTTGCCCATGATGAACTCCTTTTGTGCGGCGCCGCGGCGGCGCGACTCAGCCAGATCTTACGATGGTCCGCGCGGCATCCCAGATTCGGCTTTGAACGCCCCCGGTTGTTCGGCCGCTGCGCTTGACTTTGCTGCGCAAAGTCAGCCTGCGCTCAAACAGTCGGCGGCGCTGCGCGCCTGGCGGCTTACCTTTCACGCGAGCCGCCCAAGCAGAAGGAACTCCATGAGCGCCTTTTGCACATGCAAGCGGTTCTCCGCCTCGTCCCAGACGGCTGATTGGGGACCGTCGATCACTTCGGCCATGACCTCTTCGCCACGGTGCGCAGGCAGGCAATGCATGAACAGTGCGTCGTTCTTGGCCACGGCCATCATTGCGGGGGTAACGCACCAGTCAGCAAAAGCCTTTTTGCGCGCTTCGTTCTCGGCTTCGTAACCCATGCTGGTCCAGACATCGGTGGTCACCAGATCGGCGCCTTTGCAAGCTTGCATGGGGTCACGAAAGACCTTGTAGCTCTCGCCCGAGCGGATACCGGCTACGGCCTGATCGACTTCGTAACCACTGGGGGTGCTCAGATGCACGGTAAAGCCCAGCAGTTCGGCGGCCTGCAGCCAGGTGTTGGCCATGTTGTTGCCGTCGCCCACCCAGGCCACCACCTTGCCGGCGATTGATCCGCGGTGTTCGATGAAGGTGAAGAGGTCCGCCAGGATCTGGCAGGGGTGAAACTCATTGGTCAGGCCGTTGATCACCGGCACCCGCGAGTGCGCGGCGAAAGTTTCGATCTTGGTCTGCTCGTAGGTGCGGATCATCACCAAGTCCACCATGCGGCTGATGACCTTGGCGCTGTCTTCGATCGGCTCGGCCCGGCCAAGCTGGCTGTCGCCGGTGGTCAGGTGAACCACCGAGCCGCCGAGTTGGTACATGCCCGCTTCAAAGCTCACTCGCGTGCGGGTGGAGGCCTTCTCAAAAATCATGGCCAGCGTGCGGTCGCTCAGTGGCTGATGCTTCTCATAGGCCTTGAACTTGCGTTTGATCAGCGCAGAGCGTTCGAAGAGGTAGGCGTAGTCCTCGGCACTCAAGTCGCTGAATTGCAGGTAGTGACGCAGCCCTGGAGGTTTGGTGCTCATGTCACCCCCTTTTCTGCCAGCAGGGCGCGTACCAGCGGCGCCAAAATCGCGACCACTTCGTCGGCCTCGGCCTTGCTAAGGATGAGTGGGGGCACGAGCCGGATTACGGTTTCAGCGGTCACGCTGATGAGCAGGCCGGCCTCTACCGCCCGGGCCATCAGTTCGCTGCAGGGCACGGTCAGCTCGACGCCAAGCATCAGCCCTTTGCCCCGGATGTCCTTGACGCCCTGGTGCGATCCGAGTTCGCGTTGCAGCGCGGCACGCAGATGCTCGCCCACGCGGGCGGCGTGTTCGAGGAGACCGTCTTCCTCCATGATGCGTATGGTTTCGACACCGGCGCGCATGGCCAGAGGATTGCCACCGAAGGTGGTGCCGTGATTGCCGGCGCCAAAAATGTTTGCAGCCTTCGGGCCGGCGACCACTGCACCGACCGGCACCCCGGAGCCCAGCCCCTTGGCCAGGGGCATGACATCAGGAGTGATGCTTGCCCACTGGTGCGCAAACCATTTGCCAGTTCGGCCCATGCCGCACTGCACCTCATCGATCATGAGCAGCCAGTCGCGCTGATCGCATAGCTGCCGCACCTGCTTGAGGTAGTCGGCGTCCATGGGATTGACACCGCCTTCGCCTTGAATGGCCTCAAAAAACACGGCGACCACATTGGGGTTGCCGGCGGTGGCTTTTTCCAATGCCGCGATGTTGTTGATGGGCACCCGGATAAAGCCTTCCAGCAGCGGCTCGAAGCCAGCTTGCACCTTGGGGTTGCCTGTTGCACTGAGCGTGGCGATGCTGCGGCCGTGGAAGGCCTTTTCGTAGACCACGATTTCGGGGCGATCGATGCCCTTGTTATGGCCGAACTTGCGGGCCAGCTTGAGCGCAGCCTCGTTGGCCTCCAGACCCGTCGAGCAGAAAAAGACATTGCTCATGCCCGACAGTTGCACCAGCTTGGCGGCCAGTTGCTCCTGTAGCGGGATGTGGTAGTAGTTGGAGGTGTGAATGAGTTTGCCCACTTGATCGCACAGTGCGCTGACCAGTCTGGGGTGACCGTGCCCGAGGGTGTTGACTGCGATGCCGCCCAGGGCGTCGAGGTAGCCCTTGCCCTGGGTGTCCCAGACGCGGCAACCTTGCCCATGTGACAGCGCGATCGGAAGGCGACCGTAGGTCGGCATGACATGGGGGGAAGAGGGCGAGGTGTTCGAGGGGGCGCTCATGGAGGGGCTCAGTCAGGATGAAGGCCGGTCAGTGCTGCAAAGCCGCGCTCGCCGGTTGTTGTCAGAAACAAAAATCAGAAGAAATGATACTCGGCCCTGCGCGGGCGCCGCCCAGGGGGGTGTCTCTGGCTCGCGCCGCTGGAGCCAAGTCTTATATAAGATACAATTTTTTGTGCCGATCGGCTGTGTTTTTCTGCTGCGCGTGCCCCGGTTTTCCTTGAGTTCTTGCCGATTTTTCCGTGAGCATGCAGCCGCCTTCCCCCCCGCAGGTCCTCGTGATTCAAGGCCTTACCTCTGAAGGCAAGCCATTTCGACCCAGCGACTGGGCTGATCGTCTGGCCGGGGTGATGAGTCAGTTTCGGCCCGGCGGTATGCAGCACGATAGTCACCTGAGCTATTCACCCTGGTGCGTTCTGACGAACATGGAGGGACTCAAGTGTGTGGTGGTGCAACCCGACCTGCGTTCGGCCGAGCCTATGGCATGGGATTTTGTGCTCAATTTTGCGAAAGACAACCAGCTCAGGATCGTTTGGCTTGAGCCTTCGGCCGTCAGGCGCCCATGAAAAAACCGCCCGAAGGCGGTTTTCTTTTTTGCTGCAGCGCACCGCTGAAAACGGCGGATGACGGGAGGGCCATCCGGGCGAGGTCTTGCGACCTTCAGGCGGCCAGGGCGAGAGCCTTGACCTTGGTTGACAGGCGACTCTTGTCGCGTGCAGCCTTGTTCTTGTGGAAGACGCCTTTGTCGGCGACGCTGTCCACAATGCTCTGGGCTTTGGCGAAGAGTTCCGTCGCCTTGGCCTTGTCACCGGAGGCGACTGCCTTTTCGACATTCTTCACCGCCGTGCGGTATTTGGAGCGCAGCGAGGTGTTCGCAGCGTTGATTTTCACATCCTGACGGACGCGTTTGCGGCCCGACGCCAGGCGTGGGTTTTTCTTTTTGGGTTTGCCACCAGTGGCCATGAAGATTCCTTTGAGTGTTTAAGGATGATGCAGCAAAGCCTTCCATTATAGGGGAGGCAAGCGACTCTTCCGGCAGCCCCGTCGCGGCCGGTCATTACACTCGGGCCCGTGACGCTGTTTCGTTCTGCCTCCCTGGTTTCCCTGTTGACTCTGGCCTCGCGAGTCACGGGCTTGGTGCGTGAGTTGCTCATGGCGGCCACTTTTGGTGCCAGCGCCATGACCGATGCGTTCAATGTGGCGTTTCGTATTCCCAACTTGCTGCGTCGCTTGTTTGCCGAGGGGGCTTTCAGCCAGGCTTTCGTGCCGGTTCTGGCGGCCACGCGCGAGCGTGAAGGCGAGGAGGCGACCCGGCAGTTGATGGATCGGGTGGCCTCCCTCCTGGCCTTAACCTTGCTGTTGACTTGCGGCGTCGGGGTGGTTGCGGCCCCCGTGCTGGTCTGGCTGATGGCCAGCGGTTTGCAACAGTCGCCCCAGGGCTTTGAGGCGGCTGTCGACATGACCCGCTGGATGTTTCCCTACATCGCTTTCATGTCCCTAGTAGCGCTGTCGGCCGGCGTGCTCAATACCTGGCGGCGCTTTGCCGTACCGGCCGCTACACCGGTGTTGTTGAATCTGGCCATGATTGCAGCGGCCTGGTGGGGCGCACCGGCCTTGCAGGCGCGGGGGATCGAACCCATTTACGCCATGGCCGGCGGGGTGATGTTGGGCGGTGTACTGCAATTGGCGATACAGGTGCCGGCTTTATTGCGCCTGGGTTTGCTGCCTCGCCTGGATTGGCGCCCCTCGGCGCTGTCCGCCGCATGGCGCGATTCGGGGACCCGGCGCATCCTAGCGCTGATGGCGCCGGCCTTGCTCGGCGTCAGCGTGGCCCAGATCTCCCTGCTGATCAACACACAGATTGCTTCGCACCTGAGTCCGGGCAGTGTCAGTTGGCTGACCTATGCCGACCGGCTGATGGAATTTCCGACCGCCCTCATTGGCGTGGCGCTCGGTGTGGTGCTGATGCCCCAATTGGCCTCGGCGCGTGCTGCTGGCGATTCAGCGCGCTTCTCGGCCATGCTGGACTGGGCTTTGCGTTGTGTTCTGGCGCTCGGCCTGCCTTGCGCTGCCGCGCTGCTGCTCTTTGCCGAGCCCTTGGTGGCCACCTTGTACAACTATGGCGCCTTCAGCCCGCGCGATGTGGCCATGACTGCGCAGGCGCTGGTGGGGTACGGCGTTGGATTGCTCGGGTTGGTGGCGGTCAAGGTACTGGCCCCAGGTTTTTATGCGGCGCAGGATGTGCGTACGCCGGTGAAGATTGCCGTCGTGGTGCTGCTCATTACCCAGGCCCTCAACCTGGTGCTGGTCCCTTACCTGGCCCACGCCGGCTTGGCCCTGGCCATAGGACTGGGCGCCCTGGTCAATGCCCTGTGGCTGCTGTTGGGTCTGATCCGCAGAGGCAGCTATGTACCGCAGTCAGGATGGCTGCGCTTTGGCGCCCAGGTGGGCCTGGCCAGCGCCTTGTTGGCGGCAGGCCTGGCCGCGGCAGCGCAGCAGGTCGCATGGGTTGACCTGCAATCGCAGCCGGGCCTGCGAGCCGGTTTGATGGCGGCGGCGGTGATCGTGGGTGCTGTGTTGTATCTGGCCACCTTGCGGCTCCTGGGTTTTCCCTTGAAGAGCTTGATTGGACGCTGATGCAGCGCAGTTTTGCGCTCTGACGGCGCTCAAATATGCGACAGTCTGTTCTATGACCCTGAAGTTCGAGGTCCCGACCCCGTTGGCTTATTTTTCCAGCCTCGTCGAGAGCGACGAGCATTTCCCTTTGCTGGAGGCGGCGGTTTGCCTGGCGCAGGATGAGTACCCTGACCTGGATGTGCAGCGGGTGCTCGGCGATGTCGATCAGTTGCTGGCCCGCATCAAGCGCCGCCTGGCCTCGGATGCGCCGGCTCTGCAGAGGCTGCGGGCGCTTAACCAATTCTTTTTCCGGGAGTTGAGTTTTGGCGGCAATGTCAACGACTACTACGACCCAGACAATAGCTACCTCAATGCGGTGTTGCGAACCCGCCGGGGCATTCCGATCACACTGGCTGTGATCTGGCTGGAACTGGCGGCTGGGCTGGGCTTGCAGGCGCGTGGCGTGGCTTTCCCCGGGCATTTCATGGTCAAGGTCAGCATGCCCAAGGGGCAGGTGATCATCGATCCGTTCACCGGCCAGTCCTTGAGCCGCGAGGAGCTCTCGGAGCGGCTCGAGCCGTACCGGCAGCGCAGCGGTCTGGTCGATGATTTCGAGATCCCGCTGGGCCTGTACCTGCAGGCGGCTACTCCTCGGGAGATTTTGGCGCGCATGCTGCGCAACCTCAAGGAGATCTACAAAAGCCAGGAGGATCATGCGCGCCTGATTCCTGTGCTTGACCGACTGCTCATTGTGCAGCCGCAAGCCTGGAGCGAATACCGTGACCGCGGACTTGCCTGGGCGCAGCAAGGGCAGCCCTCACGAGCCTTGGACGACCTTGAGGTTTATGTCTCGCATGCCGAAGATGCTCTGGATCTTGATGTCATCGGCGAGCGCATCAGTGAGCTCAGGCGCGCTCTGGGCTGAATCAGCGTCCTTTCAGAATTCATCGGAAAGGCTCAGGCCATGAGTCCGGAAACCCGGTGTCGAGAGGATGTCCAGGGTCGCATTGAGGTCGCTGATTTCAGCGAACAGGCCTGGGTCGATCCGGCCTTCATGCACGATTTTGTTTTTCAGGAACGGAATTTCCGAGGCAACCCGGTAGCAGATTTTTTCTGGGATCTGCGCCTGCAGGTGAGGGAAACGGCATTTGGCGTCGATGATGATCAGATCGATCGCAGCGCTGAGGTTGCGTGCGGTGATTGCGTCCTTGATTTTTGACTCGACATGGTCCTGATGCACCGCGGATGCGTCTATCTCTTCGCCCGGATCGAGCCGCGTGGTGGGCGAGCTCCGGGCCAAGACGGTCGGCTCAGTCGGGATCAGGCCGGGTGCGTCAGCGCTGATGGCCTGCGCACGGGCTGGGGGCGGTTCTGTAGGCCCCAGAAAAAAGGTCAGGCAAGCCGCGCCCAGAGTGCTGAGTAGGAGTGCGAAGATCAGCCGCATGATTGAGTCGAAATAATCACTTGGCGGGTGCTTGTGCTCGATGTGGTCGCTTATTTCGAGGCGCGCAGGGTTCTACTGATCGCGCCCGTCAGGGAGCGTGGATCGGAGGGCACAAAGTCACAGCCCCAATGCCATGTCATCACCCCAGCGTAGCCCTGGGACTTGGCCCATGCAACTTTTTTCGAGATGGTGTCGACGCCGTTGATCGCGAAAGGTTCACCCCTGTGGGTGACCACATCCGTCCTGGGGGACAAGTTTTCGATCCCCTTGACCAAAGAGGAATAACAGATATCTCCCAGGTTTCTTGTGTTTCCGTAGAAGGGCAACCCGATCACCATTCTCTTTTTCAGGTTGTACTGCGGCGAGGCGGAAGACTTGGCCTGGAACTCCTCGGCAAAGCGCTTCAGGGAGTCAAAGCTGTTGACGGAGCCGCCACCGTAGGACATCAGGCCAAACCAGTGGGTGACCCCATTGACCGCCTGAACGGGAGTGACTTGACCGTGGGGAGCTGACATCCAGTTGTCTCGTCCCACATCAAAAGACAGGTGGGTGGTCCAGTTCCGGGAGTTGGTCCCGTCAAGGGCAACCCGTAGTCCGCGCGTGAAAATCCAGGCAGCGTCTCTTTGCGAGGCGGTTTGGGGATATTCGAGGTCCAGGTTCATGCCGTCTACGCCCACCTCCCGGATGTAGCGTGCAACAGCTTTTGCAAGTTCTGGATTTCTTAGGGCCGATTCTTTTGTCTGGGGGTTCGCTGCAAACGAAAGATAGACCCGCCTGGGGGGGTACTGCTTTTTGCCCAGTGCTTGAGCGTTGCCAGGGTCTTCAGTCGATCCTCGCTGAGTCTGATTAACTGGCCGTCGTCATCGATTGCGTTCCCGGTGAAATACACGACCGATGTAATCGGCGATTGCATCCAGTCCGCTTTCCAGGAGCCGTCATCGTTTTTCAAAAACTGATTGACATCCCGCCATTTGGAGTCAGGGTAGAAGTAAACGACTTCAAAAGACAGGGCTGGCAAACTCAGCGCGCCCAGCAATTCCAGAGCGGCCAACTGCGGCCTGAATTTGCCGAGCCTGGCCAAGAGAGGGTTAGCACTCGGGGCTGGGTGCGGCGCTTGCTTGATCGAGAGCAAAAAGGTCGAAATCCATTGTTTTAAAGGCTTCATGAGGTCTCTCCGGGTCTGGATGAACGCTGGGGCTGCCACAGTGCTTTGTTGTAATAGTTGTCAGAGTATTCCAGGAAGCCTTTCCGGCGTCTCTAGCTACGAGCCGGCAAAATCGTTAAAGGGGGTAAAGTTAAAAGGGACAGCTACACGGGTGCGCAGTCCCATGGAGTCAGCCGGTCATGAGGGGGCTTACCAACAAAAAGAGCGCCTGAGGCGCTCTTGATTCGACAGCAGCGATTGCTTCAGTCAACCCGCACTTGTGCGGCGCCGTCTCGCGCGGCAATGTGACCAATTTCGTACACCTGCTCGCCCCCATCGCGCAGTATCTTGGTGATGTCGGCAACACTTGCGCGATCGACGATGACCACCATGCCTATGCCGTTGTTGAAGGTGCGATTCATCTCCAGGTCATCGATGCCGGCGGTGCCTTGCAACCAGGTAAACAGCTCGCTGCGCGGCCAGCTGCCCTTGCGCAGTTCGGCCGCCAGGTGCTCGGGCAGGATGCGCGGGATGTTCTCGAGCAATCCGCCGCCTGTGATGTGGGCCAAGGCCTTGATGGATCGCCCCGATTCGGTCCGGGGATGCGCTCTGAGGGCCGTCAGCATGCTCTTTACATACAGCCGGGTCGGCTCCATGATGGTTTCGCGGTAGGGGCGTCCGTCCAGCAGCGCCGGGGGCGCGTTTCTTTCCAGGCACTTGCGCACCAGGGAAAAGCCGTTGGAGTGCACGCCGCTGGAGGCCAGGCCGAGAACCGAATCGCCAATGTTCACATCGCGTCCGTCAAGAATTTCGCTTTTCTCCACGGCGCCAACGCAAAATCCGGCCAAGTCGTACTCGCCGGCCGGGTACATGCCCGGCATCTCGGCAGTCTCGCCGCCGATTAACGCGCAGCCCGAAAGCTCGCAGCCCCGGGCAATGCCGCCCACCACCCGCGCGGCCGTCTCCACATCGAGCTTGCCGCAGGCAAAGTAGTCCAGGAAGAACAGAGGTTCAGCGCCTTGCACCAGCACATCGTTGACGCTCATGGCCACCAGATCGATGCCGACGGTATCGTGCATCTGCCACTCAAAGGCGAGCTTGAGCTTGGTGCCAACCCCGTCGGTACCGCTGACCAGCACCGGTTCCCTGTAGCGTTTGGGCACTTCGAACAGAGCCCCAAATCCCCCGATGCCCGCCAGAACCCCCTCGCGCAGGGTCTTGCGGGCCAAGGGTTTGATGCGCTCGACCAGGGCGTCACCGGCGTCGATATCGACGCCCGCATCTTTGTAGGAAAGGGGGGTGGTGCTCATGAAGAGAAATTCCGCTAGGACGGCGTGTTGCCCCCTTGGAGAGGGCGGCTTCAATGGGAAAGCGGCCGTGCCGATAAAATGAAAGATTCCATTTTAAGGGCCCCCCTTGCTTACCCCGACGCAGCGGCCGCCGATGACTGACTTGCAGCAGGCATGAAGCAGATTGCCCTGGACATCGGCCTGCCCAGCGAGCCCATGTTCTCTAATTACCTGGCCGGTCCCAATCAGCCGGCCTTGAGCCACCTGCAACTGTGGGCGGGCGGAGAGTTGCGCTCGCCGGTTCCCGCTTATCTGTGGGGACCGGGTGGCAGCGGCAAGACGCATCTGTTGCGCGCTGCGGCCTTTGCTCTGCGCGAACGCGGCGCCCGCGTGGGCTGGCTCGACGCCTCTTGCAGCGAGCCGCCCGATTTTGAGGACGACTGGGCGGCGGTGTTCCTCGACGACTGTCATCTCTACACGGCGGTGCAGCAGCAGGCGGCCTTCGTCTGGTTTGTGCGTGCGCTCAATGCGATCGATGGCCGACCGCGCGGTGTCCTGGCCGCCGGTGCAAGCCCACCGGCCGATCTGCGACTGCGCGAAGATTTGCGCACGCGCCTGGGTTGGGGTCATGTATTTGCGCTACAGACCCTCAGCGACGAACAACGCAGCGCGGTCTTGCGCTTGCAGGCCGATGCGCGCGGCCTGGTGCTTAGCGAGGACTTGATTGATTTCATCCTGAGCCGTTTTGCCCGTGATCTGACGCATCTGGTGCAGCTGCTCGATCGGCTTGACGCCTACTCCTTGCAG
>Ga0194130_10002459_pt1 | contig 26831 bp, 24 predicted proteins | sample TA2KigsurfametaG_FD_160084 | JGI IMG/M metagenome (GOLD analysis project Ga0194130, IMG submission 160084) | Freshwater microbial communities from Lake Tanganyika, Tanzania - TA2015050 Kigoma 12 surface | ecosystem: Environmental > Aquatic > Freshwater > Lake | place: Tanzania: Lake Tanganyika... | reverse complement strand
TTTCGCTTATAATCTTTTGATACTTCAAAATATGCTTCCCCTTGTAGTTCAACTTCGCGATTTTCTTCAGAAAAAAAGATAGGAAAGCGCAAAGAGGATGAAGAATTTAACCAAACTTTACTTCCATCTGCCAGATTTAATTGATATTTTCCTCCAACCGGGGTCTCAATAGTATTATACAATGGTTCTGTATAATCAATAATTTCTGAGCCAATTTCCTGTTGCTTTGAAAAAGTATATTCAATAACCCCGTCTGAATTTTTTTGGACTTTTATCCCACCCTGATTGACTAAAATCCCATTTTGGGACTCTTCCAATTCAATTGTTCTTCCATCCGATAAGGTTAAAATGGCCTTACTCCCTCCAGGAAGAATATCATTAGACTTAACCTTTACTAAATTTTGACTGATATTTTCTTTTGGAGCCCTGTTGGTGTAAAAGATTGCCGCGAGGCCTAAGAGTACGATGAGCAAGATGGGCAAACCCAATCTACTGAATTTTCTGTTATCCTTTTGAATCTCTTCAACATCATCATACCGAATCATATTGGCATAAATTTTTGACTTCAGGTCATTTTCAGTTTGAGAGTTTGCTAATTCCCACTCAGATTCAATGCTACTTTCCCTCCAATACCATCGCAAAAGCTGCTCCTCTTCTTCTTTAGAAGCAGCACCTTTCAGGTATTTTTCAACTAATTCCCGAACTTTCTCTCCTTGCATTACTTAAAATTTGGGCGTAATAATTATAGAGTACCACAATACAGCTGTTTACCCTTGCTCATTCAATAAATTTTTTTTGGGGGAATGGATTAGAACAACCTAGAACAGGTTCAATGAATTCTTCAAACTGAGTCGGAGCGCTTTCGATGCCTTGGTTAAATGGCCTTCAACAGTTTTTTCCGAGATTCCCAATTCCATTGAAATCTCAGAAATACTAAGTCCGGCATTTCTGCTAAATCTGAAGACTAATTTACACTTTTCAGGAAGCCTTTCTATGAGCTTGTTAATATATTCCTGAGTAAATCGTGCATCGATTTGCTCCTCACTCAGGGTAGAAGATTCATCCAAACAATTTGAAGATTCAATTTCCATCCTTCTTTTTTGCCTGTAAATAAATTTGAACATAGACAATCTGACAGAACTGGCTAAATAGCTATTCAAGAATGAAATTTGAAGATCTAATCTCCTTGACCATAAACCAATAAATATATCCTGTACAATCTCCTGTGAAACCGATTTATCTTTGCTTATATTGAAAGCAATAGAAAGCAATTTTTTCCAGTATCTGTTATAGATTTCAGAAAAAGCATCCTCATTTCCTGTTCTCAAAAGAGCAAGTAACTCACTATCCGTTTTTGCTGTATAATTCAATATTTAAAAAAAATTGGTAATCCTAAAATAGGAATTATTCAATAAATGAAATTTTAATTGAATTTTTTTTATGCGAGACGAACATAAATCAACCGATAATTGGGTAAAATGAACTATTATTTAGTGGTCGCCCCCTTTACCGGTCTTCCAATCCATACTTGTGGCCTCTCGAGTTTCAACAAATCCGCAAGGGTTGCCGCCGTATCAAATGTCATGATACTTTCAGTTAACTCTTTATTTTTTTGAATTCGGGGTCCTTTGATAATCCAGGGTATCTGCATTTCATTCATAGAAATTAAACCATGACCTTTATTTATGCCGCCATGATCAGCAGTGAACAATACCACGGTATTCTTTTCGATTCCGGCTTCTTTGATACTTTGCAAGATCGTCCCAATATGGGTATCTGTTCGTTCAATGGCAGCATAATATTCAGGCGTTCCATGCCCTACCTTATGCCCAACACTGTCTACATCATGCAGATGAATAAATAAAAAATTAGGTTTCTTTTCTTTAATGTATTTTGATGCAGCATTGGCAATGGCCATATCTCCATCTGGATTTTGATCGTGATTCACTGCCTTTTTTGGAAAAAGATAGCCAATTCCATCCCATTCATAAATGACTCCAATTTCACTTTCCGGTCTTTTTTTACGCAGAAGTGCATATAAACTGGGGAACATCCCATAGTCATCCAAAACCCTGGCTGGCATATCAGGCGCTTTACTTCCCCAGGTCGTATAACCATGTAACTCCGGTCCGGCACCCATTACCATGGATGCCCAATTTGCAGCACTTGAAGATGGCAGAACCGTTCTGGCCTTTAAACTCCATGATCCTTGCTCCATCATTGATTTGAGGTTCGGAACCTTGGCATTTTCAAAGGCATAAGCACCAAAACCATCAGAGCCTATTAAAATAACATGCTCAATTTTCTGAGAAAAAATTTTTGATGATGTTAAAGCAATTAAACTCAATAACACCATAAGCTTGGCTAATCTATTTTTCATTATACTTTTTTAAAAAATCAATACTGATAACGAAATCTCGACGCTGGTGTACAAAATCAGCAATTGAATGTTAATTAATGATGATTGAACTGCAATGAAATTTTTCATGAATTAAGCAATCGCCGAAAACAATTCTATATTTAAAATAAAAAATAAGATATGACTTTTATGACAAAAAATCTATTTACAAAGAATCGCATTTTATTTCTGATTCTCATTTGTTTTAGTTCATTCACGGTTTACGCGAATATCAGGCTTCCAAACATCATTGGGTCACATATGGTTTTACAACAAAAATCAAATGTTAAACTCTGGGGCTGGGCAGCCCCCGGCGAAAAAATCAGTATACAAACAAGCTGGGATAATGCCAGCTATCAAACTCAGGCAAGCAACGATGCTAAATGGATAGCTGAAATCAAAACCCCGGTAGCCGGCGGATCTCATACGATAAAACTGCAGGGAAATAATAGCATTCTACTGGAAGACGTCATGATTGGGGAGGTTTGGCTTTGCGGCGGGCAAAGCAATATGGAATGGTCAGGCACGCAAAAATTACCGCAGAGCCTGGAGGAAGCTCCCAATGCCCAAAACAATAAGATTAGATTTTTTTATGTCAGTAAATCCACCTCGGCCTTTCCACAAGATAACCTGGATGGAAAATGGGTGGTTTGTTCGCCTGAGGAAATGATAAAATTCAGTGCCATTGGTTATTTCTTCGGTAAAAATCTGAATGAGAAACTAGGCATTCCGATTGGTTTAATCAATTCCAATTGGGGAGGTACTCCAGCCGAAACCTGGTCGCCGGAATATGTTGTCAACACTAACAGCACAATAAAAAAGGGAGCTGCTGAACTAAAATCTCAACCGGGATGGCCACACAAACCCGCTTTGGCTTATAACGCCATGATCTACCCGTTGACCAATTACCATATTGCCGGTGCAATATGGTACCAAGGCGAAAGTAATGTCAGAACATACTATGCTTATGAAAAACTATTTACCGGCATGATTGACGCCTGGCGTCAGCAATGGGATAAAAATTTCCCTTTTTATTTTGTACAAATTGCACCATTTGCCTATGGTTTTAAAAATGTAGGAGCTTTACTTCGAGAAACACAAACCAAATCTGCCGGTCATCAAAATACCGGTATGGTTGTCATCAGTGATTTTGTGCCCGATACCAATAACATACACCCCACTCCCAAAAAAGAGGTAGCCAGGCGATTGTCTGATATGGCTTTGAATAAAACTTACGGATACAAGGAAATTAATTGCGAAAGCCCCGTTTATCTTAGTCATAGCATTGAAAGCGATAAAATAAAGGTTCTTTTTACCCATGCATCAACCGGCTTGGTAGCCCGTGGAGATCAGATAAGCAGTTTTGAAATTGCCGCAGAAGATAAAATATTTTTACCTGCACAAGCAAGAATTGAGGGCAACAGTATAATAGTTTACCATTCAAAAATTAAAAACCCGGTTGCGGTTCGATTTGCATTCAATAATACAGCAGTACCAAATTTGTTTAATAAAGAGGGATTACCCGTAAATTTATTCAGAACTGATAACTGGGACTTAGATACAGGTACGGTTAAATAGTACTTTGTATTAATGCCAACAGTAAACAAGGATAAAAGCAGCATGCATATTAAAATTAATGCGAGCTATCTCCATCAGATTTGACCGTCTTAGTATCGAAAATAAATTTAATGAGGTTTTATTTTAAAATACACTTAAACTATAAATTATGAACAAGCAATCAAGCAGAAGAAAATTTATCAGCACAGCAGTAATTCTTACGGCAGGTAGCACTGCCATTGCAAAAACTTTAACAATGAAAACAAAAGATAATAAACTCGCGCATCAAGTATATTTTTGGCTGAACAAAGCGGAGGATAAAGACAAGCTTATTGAAGGAATAAATACCCTCAAAAAAATCAAAGCGGTACGTCAATTACACGTTGGTGTGGTCGCTGCAACAGAAAAAAGGGAGGTAATTGATACCAGTTGGGGAGTATCCTTACTCGTATTCTTTGATGGTATCGAGGGCGAAGCAAGCTATCAAACTGATCCGATCCATCTGGATTTCGTGAAGAATTATAGCGCACTGTGGAACAAGGTTGTAGTTTATGATTCTACAATCGTTTAAATTCAAGGGAAGAAAAACATTTTGTGGAGATCAGAAAACAGAGCTCTTCAAATTTAAAATGCAGGATATCCAATAAAAAAAGAGGGGGCAAAAGCCCCCTCTTCCATAATCCTTAAACAGCCGGATTCAGATCCTTCCTTTTTTTCATGTAAAAATAAAGTCCGAGAAACGCCACAATAAGAATGCCAGGGAATAGTAACATATCAGACAAAGTCGCCTGTCCGGCGGCTAAATCTGCCGCATCTCCGGCTAAGCCTTGCGCTTCTGCAACTCTCTTATTATTCTTAATCCACCCTCCAATGATTGGTTGAAACATGGAGGAAGAAAACATCCCGATACCTCCCAAAATTGAAAGTCCTAAAGCACCGGTTTGAGGTAAATTTTCTGCAATAAAGCCAACCATATTGGGCCAGAAATAACAAATACCAAGCGCATAGAATACCGCAGCGACATATAGCATGGTACCATCCATAGTGCTCATCATATAAATCCCTATTACCCCAAAAACAGCAGAACCCAACAAAACTCCAACGGTATTGAGCTGCTTAATTAATGATCCCGCAAAATATCTTCCGACGGCCATTAATCCGGTAACTAAAGCTAAAATCAACATCGGACTTGCACCTGCCTTGTCAAGAATAGGACCAACCCATTGTTGTGGACCAAACTCAGATATGGCAGTTAAAGCCATACATGCTGCCATGAACAAGTATAATGGATTCAACATGGCTTTAAAGTTATCTATAGTAGAATTTTCAACGATTCTTGGTTTAGGGAAATTTTGGCCAAAAAATAAAACCGCATAAATGATAGTTGGTATTAGAATTACCCAAATCTGTGATTGCCAGCTCATGTTGGCATCTGTCATAAATTTAGAAATCAAGGCACCTAAAACTATTCCACCGGGAAACCACATGTGAAAGCGATTCATTTTTTTGCTAAAATCCAAGCCGGAATAAGAGTCCGCAATCATTGGATTACAGGCAGCTTCTGTACAGCCATTACCTAAACCTATCAGTAAGGTTGAAATAAGTAAAGTGTCATACCCGGTAGCATAGATTGTTAAAATTATACCTATTGCATGTGCGAGTAATGCAATCTGCATAATTAATTTAGGTCCAATGCTCGAGTAAAAAATACCTCCCAGAATCATCGATATCGGGAAGCCCAAAAACCACATTTGATTAATGTGACCTAACTGAACGGGGTCTAAATTCAGTTCAGAACCCAGTTGGGTTAAGATACCAGCCCGAATACTATATGAAAAGGCCGTTGTAATCAGTGCAAAACAACTCGCCAGAAATAGGCGGTTTGCATTAATGGATTGACTCATAACAAATTTAATTTTAAAGGTTTAAGTTTAGGGTTGATTTCAAAACAATAAATTAAAGTAGAAATAATTATGTGATTTCAAAAACCTAATTACTAAATAATTACAGACTAACAGGACAAGAACTCGGGAAGAAATTCCTAATTATTGCGATGAAACACTCCGGGCAACATGCAAAGCTACCCGAGGATGACATCATTTGCGGAGCATTATTCGGATAAAAAACTACTATACCAATGACCGGAGGCTTTAATAATCCGTTTTTGAGTTTCATAATTTACATAAACCAAACCGAACCGGGGACGAAAACCCTCGGCCCATTCGAAATTATCTGTGAAACTCCATACAAAATACCCGCCAACATTGACGCCCTCCTCTTTTGCTTTTAATATTTCTAAAAGATTGGCCTGAAGGTAACTGGTTCTTTTAAAATCATTTACGTTTCCATTATCTACAAAATCAGGGAAAGCAGCACCATTTTCGGTCACATAAAGTTTTTTGAATTTGTATTTAGAAAAATGGTGAAGCATTTCGTGCATGGCCTGAGGGAAAATTTCCCATTGCATTTCAGTAAGTTCCTTAACTCTTTTTTTTGCGTGGACCAATGATGAATTGAGATAAGGAGTGAAATAAGAATGTTTAACCACCTCTCTTGTGTAATTTTGTATACCGATAAAGTCAGGTTCAGCACATAATGCCTCTTCGTCGCCGGCAAGCATGTATTTTTCAATCTTTTTCAAAAATGGAAGCTCGTCAACAGGATAACCTAATCCATTGAGGGGTTCAACAAATAGCCTATTAACCAGAGCATCGACCCTTTGGGCAGCCTTAATATCCCTATCCGTTTTCCGATACGGATGTATGGCAGAACAAGAAAAGGTGGTTCCAACCTCCAGATCAGATCTCAATTGCTGTGCAATCCTAATTCCTGTCGCCTGGGAAAGTGCAGAATGATGAATTGCTGGGATAAAATTATCAATACCTTTCTTTCCTGGTGCATGAATACCTAAAAAATATCCGGCACCTGTATACACCATGGGTTCATTTAAAATCATCCATTGTTTAACCCGATCACCGAAATGACTCACACAAAAAGTAACATAATCGGAAAAATGGTCAATTATGTCTCTGTTTACCCAGCCTTTTTTTTGTTGTAATGCTAAAGGAAGATCCCAGTGATAAAGGGTTACCCATGGTTTTATCCCTGATTCTAAACAAAGATCAACGACACGGTCATAGAACTCAACACCTTTTCTATTTATTTCATTTGTGCCATTTGAAAAGATTCGGGGCCATGAAAATGAAAATCGAAAATTAGGAATATTCATGGATTTCATTAGGAGGATATCCCCCTGGTATTGATTGTAAAAATCGCAGCTGAGATCCGCGACATGACCTTTATAAATGCTTCCTTTCTTTCTTGAAAATTCATCCCAAATTGAAGGACCTTTACCATCGCATTCGGCAGCTCCTTCTGTTTGAAAGGCGGAAGCAGTAACACCCCAGACAAAGTCTGTACCAAAATCGGCTCTTTTTAACATCAGAAAATTCCGGAAGCTATCTTTTCAAGTTTTTTAAGAAAGTTGATATTGGCAGATAACTGAAAGTCAGACTTCTTGGGAATCAAGGTCAAATTATCAATTTTTGCTTTGGCTTCAATCGAAATGATATCATTCAAAATACTTTCTGTCATATCAGGATAGTTGACTGGGATTATTTTCCCATTTAAGACCCATTCTTCTATTTTTTTGAGATGTTTTTTCTTCAGGCTTTTTATTACCGGAATTCCCATCTCCTCTAAAGCTGCGGCATTGCATTGTTGTTCATACTGGCCTTTCATTGGGATCACCATGAGTTTTTTATTAAGAAACAGGGCCTCAGCAGGAGTTTCAAATCCGGCACCACAAAATACCCCGGCGGAGTTAACCATGCTATCAATAAACTGATTGTTATTGATTGGCCTTATCCAAACATTTCCGTGTCTGACAGACTCCTTATTGTGTTTGGAAAATACTTGCCATTCCACCTGCTCAATTTTACTTAGAATTTTTATGATTCTGGCATCATTGTATGCCGGAAGATATACGGTATAATGCCCCAGATTAGATGGCTTTTTTATTCTGACCTCCGTTCGAATAACCGGGGTAAAAATATGAGAATCATAATTTTGAAAGTGAAAACCATATTGGCTGCTGGAAGGAGCATATGAGCGGAGAATGGCTTTACCCAGTGGATCAAATTGGCGGGACTTCGGAGAATTTTTGTTAATTACCCCCACTTGATGACTAACTGAAATACAGGGCTTACCACTGAAATAACAAGCCCAGGAAGATACCGGCTCAAAATCACTAATCACAAGATCATACTCATCGACAGGTAGCGCCTTAATATCCTTAATTAATTGCTTTAATCGCGATTTTCTATAAGTTTCAGCTATATCTATGTTACCCTTCTTACCAAATATAAAACTTAACCCATGAAAACGGTATTGAACCTGAAAAGGCAATTCCACATCTGCCTGAATACCACTAATTAATACATCAACATCATGGTTCTTTTTCAGAAGTGGTACAATCTCTCTTGCACGCGTTACATGTCCGTTCCCGGTACCTTGGATTGCATATAAGATTTTCATGAGGATTTTAAATTGAATTCGGTGAGCATTTGACTGAACAATTGCCTGATGTTCATATCATCTGATTCCTCTTCTTTAATTTGAAGCATGGCCACGCTTTCAGAATCATCAAAACGGAATAATGTCCATTGGCTATTATGATATTCAAGAGCAGTAAGATTCTCTATCCAATCACCTGAATTCAAATACATAATTTCACCATGATCTTGCTCGATTATCCTCATTTCAGGATGGTGAATATGTCCGCAGATAACATATTGGTATTGATTACTTATTCCAATATCAGCGGCGGTTTGCTCAAAACTATTAATAAACTTTACAGCACTTTTAACGCTGTTTTTGATCTTTTTAGAGAATGAGAGTTTCCCCACTTTGAATATTTTCTCTGAAATGTAATTGACAGAGCTATTAATCATAATCAATGAATCATAACCAATAGCACCCAGTTTTGCCAACCATTTAGAATGTTGCATGGTTACATCAAAAACATCTCCATGAAAAATCCAGGCTTTTTCATTGTTATCCAGCTCAAGAATAAGTTTATTGACAATTTTAAAGGATCCAATCTTAAAGCCTTCAAACTTCCTTAACATTTCATCATGATTACCGGTAATGTAATAAACTTTAACTCCCTTACTCAACCAATTCATCAGATGCTTGACCACTTTCATGTGCGATTTTGGCCAATAGCTCTTGCTGAACTGCCAAATATCAATTATATCACCATTCAGGACAACAATTTTCGGCTTTATTGATTTGAGGTAGTGTAAGAGCTCTTTAGCTCTGCAACCATAAGTGCCAAGGTGCACATCCGAAATTACTACAACATCAACCTGCCTTTTACCTTTCTTCATTCTAATGCCTAAAAATGGAACCGAGATTGAAAAAGCGAATCAAAAGGAGATTGAAAATAAGTTTAGAGAAAAAAGAGTGGATTCGGTTCAATTCTTTCAAATTTTCTACACAAATGTAGATTGGTCTTATTATCAGAATATTAAGTTAGCAATAGCAAATTGTTATGCCGAAAATTGTAGAAACATTTTGGGAGTGTATAAACCCATTAAAGCTTTACCAAAACCGAATTTTTTGGAGCTAATTAAGAAAAAGTTAAGCTTAAATATTGAATTATTTTAATTGTCAAAAAGCCGAGTTCTTTATTCCTTAATCCAAATTTTGTCTATTTTACAGGTATTTAAAGGATAAAATATCGCTTAACAATTATTTTTTAAGAGATTTAGTCAGTATAAACCTGCTTATAGTTAGAATTTTACCGTATGTTTTTAATTAAATAGAACTGAAATGAAAATAATAAACTCAACCATCCTGCTTTTGCTCCTTTTTGCAATCAGATCAGAAGCACAATTCATCCAAAATTTACCGGATTTGCAAGGAAAACCACTAACGGAAAACACCTACACAGATGTATCCGGCACTCCTTTTTTGCTCAATGATTGGGTAAAGGGTGTAGTAGAACAATCAAACAAGATCTCTTACAAGAATGTAGATTTGAAATATAATACCTACAAAGATGAACTGTATTTTAAAAATCCTAAAGATGGTGCGATGCTGAGCTTCTCAGTACCTGTAACTGCATTTTCTTTGGAGTTTAATGGGAAAATAGAGAGTTTCAGAAATGCTTACCCCGCAGTTGACAATTTTACATCTAAAACCTATTATCAGGTTTTATTTGATGGTGAAATTAAACTCCTTTTCAAAAGCTTCAAAACTTTAATTGAAGTTAAGCCCTATAACTCTACCACAACAGAGAAAAAATTTATAGATAACTCCAGTTATTATGTATTGAAAGAAAATGTCATGAAAAAATTTAAACCTTCCAAGAAAGATATCTTAGAAATATTTAAATCCAAATCCGCCGAACTCGATACTTTTATTAAAAACGAAAAAATAGATTTCAAGCAAAATCAAGACTTAATAAAGGTATTTGAATATTACAGCTCTTTGTAAAATGGGGGCATATTTCGATTAAAGCATTTTTCCTTGTGAGGCCAAATAATCATCCTGATGTAACTAAAAAAAGAATCCCTTTAAAATGCTTTTGAAAAATAAGGTCTTATTCGGTTTAGGCCTTCTTGTAAGTGCCCCTAATTTCAAACAGTTTTATTTAGAGCATAATCATTTTTAATAAGGTTCATTTTCCATTCAAAGGGTGTTTTATTCCCCAGTGATTCATCTGGTCTTTTTGTGTTATAATATCTTTAAAAATTTATTCTCAGGGACCTCAAAAAAACATTCATGAAAAAAATTATTTCAGACCATCTGCTAAGATTAGAGCAATCGGACCGTGTAGTATTTGATTTTAAATCAGAGTTCATATTTTTTGTTTAGTAAAAAATCTTTCTTAGTTTTGAAGAGCATTCCGAGCTAGTCGTGTATAACGATGGCACCAACCGAGTGAAAGACACCACGGTGGTAAAACAATGCGGATTTACAGAATCAAAATAAACTTATCACTGTATCCCACATTTTTATCGGCTTGCAACAAGTTTAACCTTAAATTTTTGCAACATGTTATCACAAATTTATTCAGGTCGCCGTGGCGACGCCGAAATCATTGAAGAGTATTATCAACACTTTCTGACAATTAGTTACGGAGAGTTAACTGAAAAATGTATCGCTACAAAAAATCAGAGAATATTTGGTGTCCATCGACAAGCACTTTTTTTAATTGCACTGAATAAGGCTGCCAAAGAGCGAGGTGTACCAACAAGTCTGGAGGTAGAAAACAATCGCATTATAAGCTTTGAGGGAGAATAGCAAACTCATGGAAGGCCCTGTAATATTGCATGTACCTCATTCTTCCACCATCATTCCATATCTGGACGGATATCTTGTAGGTGAAGATACATTAACAAAGGAAATGCTAAAACTCACGGACTGGTTTACGGATGATCTATTTGATTCAGGTGAGCTTGTCGTGATCAAGGCAGAATTCTCAAGAATTTTCTGCGACCCAGAGCGATTCACTGATGATAGCCAGGAAATAATGGCTCAATTTGGAATGGGTGTTCTGTATGAAAAGAATGATGATGGAGAGCGGATGAGAATAGTCAAACCGGAATTAAGAGAAAGGATATTAAAAGATTACTATTGGCCACATCATGCCAAGCTTAGTGATGCTGTAAATCGGCAATTGCAGCTTTTTGGAAAGGCTTTGATCTTGGATTGTCATTCCTACCCCAGTAAACCTTTTAAGAGAGATCTAGACAAAATTTCTAATCGTCCAGATTTTAATATTGGCACGGATTCTTTTCATACCCCAAAAGATTTAATTGAGGTATCAAAAGCATTTTTTGAAAATTTAGGATACACTGTCGGAATTGACTGGCCTTACAAGGGTTCGATTGTACCATTGGAGCATTACCAAAAGAATAAAAATGTTCAGACCATCATGCTCGAAATAAACAGAAGCTTGTACCTGAAAGAGCCCGGTAATGAAAAGTCTGAAGGGTATTCAGAAGTTAAAAGACATGTGGGCGAGTTTATCAGGAATATATACTTGTTACAGAGCAAGCTTAAATAGAAGTTTAATTTATATACATAAGAATGTATAATCACGGATTTTCAGACGAAATAGCTATTGAAGAAATAGTACTAAACTATACAGGTGTTGATATACAAGGAAAACCATTGAAAAAGGTTTTAGCAAGCATGGCAACGAAGTTTGATGAAAAATATAGAAACCTGCAACCAACCTATGCCCAATTCTCATCGCCTCATCTTAGAGTAAAATTCGAATATTTAATAGGCAGAGTAATTGGATTATATGAACTAGATGAAGAGGCTAAAATAAGGGTTAAGAAGTTTTTCTGGGACACTGCCAATGCCTTGCGAGCAGTAAGACTGTCTAAAAAACCTTGGCCTGATTATGAATTAAAAAAAACCGAAGATTGACCAATTTAAAAAACGGTAATCGAAACTGCTATTCAAGAATTACAAAACTTTATCACAAATAAAGCCCTATAACTCTACAATAACTTAAAAGAAATTTGCTGAAAATTTAGGTTATTATGTCTTAAAGATAATGTAATGACAAAATTTAAGCCCTCCAATAATGCTTTTTTAGAAATACTTAGTTCAAAATCCAGTGAGATAGACGCTTTTACTAAAAAGGAAAAAATAAACTTTTAGGGATAATCAAGAACTATTAAAGGTCTTTATGTACTAAAGTCCGTTATAATTTGTACAGAGTAAACCTGAGTTGATAAGCTATCATATAGTTAATCTAGTTAAAATTAAAATGAAAAGCCCTGATATAAAAATCGGTCCCAGAGTTAGCCGAGTATGGCTAATTGGTGATTAAAAAATCCTACATTATAAATAACTTTTGGTGAATAATATAGGGTCCGGAAGAACAATCTACGACTTAAATTAAGCTGATGTGGACATAAGGTAGCTTGAAATAAAGGGTTATAATTATCTAAATATGGCTTTAGAGCCAAATAATTTGTTTATAGAAAGCAGTACCAGTGTTTTATAGCTTCATTCATCCCTTTCCTCCGGAGTATTTCCGGCAAGAAATCGTACTCTATTTCAGATTACCAATAGCCGGAAGATACCTCCTTCGGCAAGGTTTATTTTACGGATAGCAGCTTTTCATCGGGACGGGCAGACCGTTAATAGAACCATAAGCCGTTTTAAACAAATCCGGGTGTCAGGTCTATCTTTTTTGCAACACCTAATCCTACGATAAAACTAAATTTCCCCGCAAAAAAATAGGGCAGAACACGGGGCTGTCATAAGCGAAGAGAATCAGACCCTGCTTTCAAGAAGGTGAGAAAAATAATTTGTCGAAACGTAGCCCAGCAAGATTTTATATCGAACTCAGGTTAAGATAATCCTTTAATCGGACCTTAATATTTGACATATCGTTCAAAGATTCCCATCTTTTATGATTTACAAAAGTTTAATGCCTTGTTTTTTTAATTGCTTGTATTTCTTTTTATCAAACATATACAAAAATGAACCTTTACGGGAAGTTGCTTTTTCTTTTTCGGTTAACCTGTTTAATAGATTGAGTGAAAGAATTTTTTTAGTAAAGTTACGCTTATCAAAATGTGTATTGTAAACGGCTTCATACAAAGCTTGAAGCTGTTGCATTGTAAATTTAGCAGGTAGTAATTCAAACCCTATAGGATATGCTATTGCCTTTTGACGGAGTCTTTCTAGTGATAAAGCAATCATTTCTTTATGATCAAATATCATAGTTGGTATTTGATTTAAAGAGAACCAACCAGCCTGATGCTTTTTTAATAACGCCTCTTTGTAATTATCCAGATTAATTAGAGCGAAATAAGCGATAGATACCACGCGTTCTGCTTCATCACGGTTTACATCTCCAAAACAATAAAGCTGTTCCATATAAACATTATCTAGACCGGTCAGGTTTTCTAACACCCTGCTTGCTGCATTCCCTACACTTTCATTTGCCCCTACAAAGCCACCCATCAAGGACCACATGCCGTTTCCGGGTTCGAGCGCACGCTTTACTAATAAAGCTTTAATTTCAGTCCCATCAAAACCAAAAATGATGCAATCAACTGCAACATATAAACAATCATGCCCCTCATACGCCTTTGTCATAAATTACCAAAATTTAACATAGAGTGCACTCAACAACATCAGTGTAATCACTATTAATATCAGCGTAGACTTGCTCACTTTAAATATATTTGCATCAATCTCAAAGGCTTTAGGATTTACCTTCGGACCAGCAAAACTAATCGCAACCATCATTGCAACAGTAATTACAAATGACCAGCCCATATTAATTAGAAAGGGTATTTCGTAGGAACCACTTTTATTTAAATACGCGGTATACATGATATTTTCAGTACCAAAAATGCCAACGGCATAATTATTAAAAAATATAGATAAAACAAATCCTGTTATCAAACCAGCCATAGCTGCTGTGCCAGTTGTGCGCTTCCAGAATAGCCCAAGAATAAACATTGCAAATACACCCGGACTTATAAATCCTGTGTATTTCTGTATAAAGGTGAATCCTCCTTCGCCGCCAATTCCTAATAAATCCTGCCATGTAAAAATAACAGCGACGATCATGGATACAAATACTGTTAATCTGCCCGTCCAAACCATTTTCTTTTCATCAGCAAGTTTATTAAGGTATTTCTTATAAATATCCAGAGTAAAAATGGTTGCGATACTATTAGCCTTACCCGCTAAGGAGGCAACTATTGCTGCCGTCAATGCGGCAATTGCCAGACCTTTAAATCCGACAGGTAGAAATGCTAAAATTGCAGAGTAAGCACCATCCTTCCCTCCTTCAAAACCCGGAAGTTGCCCATTTTTATACAATACGAATGCTGCGATTCCGGGTAGCATTACAATAACCGGCATAAATAATTTGATGAAGCCGGCAAACAGAATGCCCTTGCGTGCCGTTTCTAATTTCGCACCCAGCGCTCTTTGTGTGATATACTGATTACAACCCCAATAATTTAAGTTCACGATCCACTGACCTGCAAAATACATGGCAATACCGGGAAGTACTATATATTTATCCCTCGCTAACTGGCCTGCAGCACTCATATCAGTATTATTAGGTTTTGGTAAGATCATTTTAAAATGCTCCGGTGCTTGTGACAATAAAGTTTTAAATCCTGTGAACGCACTACCTCCTAAGGCCCCATTGATTCTTTGATCCACAATTTGAAGTGCCATATAAACAGTAGCAAAGCCTCCAATAATCAATACTGCAACCTGAATTACGTCTGTATAACCAATTACTTTCATACCGCCTAGTGTAATTAAAAGTGCCATTAACATAAGTCCAACCATGACAACATGCAAATAATCACCGCCTAATAAACCATTAATAGCAATGGCCCCCAAATAAAGTATAGAAGTAAGATTTACAAATACATATAAAAACAACCAAAAGATGGCCATTACTAAAGAAACCGATTCATTGTACCTTGTTTTTAAAAACTGAGGCATAGTATAAATTTTGTTTTTTAAATAAATAGGGACGAACCATACAGCAATTATAATCAGTGCCAGTGCTGCAATCCACTCATAAGCCGCCACGGCTATACCTACAAAGAAGCCTTCACCACTCATCCCAATAAATTGTTCTGCAGAAATATTGGACGCAATTAAGGAAGCGCCTATCGCCCACCAAGTAAGAGATCCTTCTGCCAAAAAGAAATCCTGAGAGACAGAAACGTCGTTTTTCTTTTTCCTGTAGACCCAGTATCCATAACTGGCAACTACTATAAAATAGAAAACAAAAATGATTTTGTCGGAGAAAGCAAGGGTATTCATATGGTCATTACATTAAAGGGTATATAGTTAAATCTGGCAATCCGTATAAAAATTATTAAAAAAAAATTAAGGGGCTCATTTGGTTAAAATATTACTTCTGTTCGAACTCAGAGCTTATTCCAGCAATAAACTAAGTCTGTCATCTGTATAATCATCAATAAAAAATAGCACATTGGGTAAGTGATTAAACTCATGTACCTGATGATACGTTTTAATAACCACGGCTTTCATGCCTGCCTTTAGTGCAGATTCAACTCCCTTAGGAGAATCCTCAAATACGATGCAATCTTGGTAGGGCACATTTAAACCATCTGCACATTTTACAAATGTTTCAGGGTCCGGCTTACTAATTACCACGTCATCAGCACTTACAATAGTCGAAAAATAATGACGCAGATTAAGTCCATCTAAAACATAATCGATGTTAAATAAGATAGCTGCAGAACCAATAGCCATAGGAATATTAGCCATTTGTGCTTTTGCAAAAAAAACATCCAGACCCTTGATCACTTTTAAATGTGGGGTAAACTCTTTTTGATAACCTCTTTCTTTTTCAAAAGACATCTCAACCATTTGTGCTTTGGTAAAATGATCTTTCCCAAATATTCGAATTAGTAATTCTTCATTTTTTCCATATATCTCTTTTTTAACATCTTCCCAGGAGAGCTTAGCTCCAAGCTGGTTTACAAGAATTTGATACCAAGCACGCGCATGAAATTCCATGTCGTCTACAATTGTCCCGTTGAGATCAAAAAGAAAAGCCTTTTTCATATTATTGTCTGTTAATATGATAATAAACATCACTCCACTTCAATTCATTTTTAAACTGATGCAGTGTGGTTTCTTTTCCAATTAATGAAAACTCAATTCCTGCCATTAGAGCAAAATCTTCTAAATGTTCTGCAGTCAGATTTTGCGAATAACAAGTATGATGTGCGCCCCCGGCATAAATCCAGGCGGCACATCCGGTTTGCAGATTCGGATAGGGTTTCCATAATACTCTTGCTACCGGTAATTTTGGTAGAGCATGAACCGGTGCAACTGCAAGTACTTCATTTACCAGTAAGCGAAAACGGTTTCCCATATCTACCAAAGATGCGTTTATCGCGGAACCGGGTGCCGAATTAAATACCAGCCGAACAGGATCTGCTTTTCCACCTATGCCCAAAGGATGGATTTCGCAACTTGGTTTTGCATCGGCGATGCTCTCACAAATCTCCAGCATATGTGCGCCAAGCACCATCCCATTAGATGGATCAAAATGATAGGTATAATCTTCCATAAATGAATTACCCCCAGCAAGTCCGGTACCCATTACTTTCATGGCCCTGACAAGAGCAGCAGTTTTCCAATCCCCTTCAGCAGCAAAACCATAGCCTTTAGCCATCAGGCGTTGAGCAGCAATACCCGGTAACTGCGTCATACCGTGCAGATCTTCAAAAGTATCGGTGAATCCCTTAAAATTTCCGGCCAGCAGAAAAGCTTCTATACCAAGTTCAATTTTGGCAGCGTCTCTAAGTGATGATCGATCTTTACCCCCTCTTTGTAAAACAGGCATTAAATTATAACCGGCTTCATAAATTTCTAGTAAAGCATCTATCTCTGATTCACTTACTTCATTTATTACCTGAACTAAATCCCCAATACCAAATGTGTTTACAGAATAGCCAAATTTGATTTCTGCTTCTACCTTATCGCCATCTGTTACTGCCACCTGCCGCATATTGTCACCAAAGCGAACAAATTTTGCACCTTGCCAATCATTCCAACCTGCAGCTGCTCTTAGCCAAACACTTATTTTTGCTATGGTTTCTTCATCCTTCCAGTGCCCCACAACCACCTTTCTGTTCAAGCGCATTCGGCTCATGATAAATCCAAATTCTCTGTCTCCATGAGCCGATTGATTTAAATTCATAAAATCCATATCAATTTTATCCCAGGGAATATCTCTATTGAATTGAGTATGAAAATGCAGGAGTGGTTTTTGTAAAATTTTCAAGCCTGTAATCCACATTTTTGCCGGAGAAAAAGTATGCATCCATGCAATAATGCCAATACAATTTTTTGAAGTGTTTGCTTCCTGACAAACAGCAACTATCTCTTCTGCAGATTTAACAGTTGGTTTCCAGATAACAGATACAGGAATCTGTTCATTGGCATGAAGTGAGACTGCAATTTCCCTTGCATTAACCGCTACCTTTTCTAAGGTCTCTGCCCCATATAAATCCTGACTACCGGTAACAAACCAAACTTCTAACGTTTTTAAGCTTTTCATATATCTATAATTTAAACCCAACTATTTTATTGTCCGTAGTAACTATCAGGTCCATGTTTTCTTTCGTAATGCTTTCTTATAAGTGCCTCTTTTAAGCGCGGAGCTTTTGGATTTATTTGTTCTGTTAAAAATGCCATCTGTGCAATTTGTTCAAGAACTGCGCTATTATGCACTGCAATATCTGCATTTTTACCCCAGGTAAAGGGTGCATGATTAGCCACCAAAACCATTTCTACTTCGTGATAATCGAGACTTCTTTCTTTAAAACAATTAATTATTTGAAATCCTGTTTCAAGTTCATAATTGCCTTTTATCATGTCATCCTCCATAGGTGGGGCACAAGGAATATCTACCGTATTGTAATCGGCATGGGTAGTTCCAAAAATTGGAATGTCTCTTTGAGATTGGGCCCATGCAGTACCGTATACCGAATGAGTATGCACAATACCACCAATTTCTTCCCAGTGTTTGTACAAAACTGCATGGGTTTTAGTATCAGAAGAAGGCTTCAGACTGCCTGCCACTATATTCCCTTCAAAATCTACAATTACCATGTCAGCCGGAGATAATTGTTGGTATGGAAGACCACTTGGCTTAATAGCAAAAACACCTAAACTTCTATCGGCAGCACTTACATTTCCAAAGGTAAAAAGCACTAATCCTAATTTTGGTAATTGCATATTGGCCTCATAAGCCTCTTCCATGATATGTGAATACTTTTCCATGATACTATATTAAAATTGTGTTTCAACAAAACTTCCCAATTTTTTATATTTAGCGTAGCGCTTTTGATAGTATTCAATATTCGCTTCGTTGGGTTTATAAGTTGCCGCAAATCCTTGCCCCATTGCTTGCATAGCATCCTCTACTCTGGAATAAATGCCAGCTGCAGTTGCGGCAAACATTGCAGCGCCCAAAGCACAGGTTTGTTCAGATTTATGAATCCTGATGGGCATATTGATAACATCCACTAATACCTGCATGATATAGGGTGATTTTTTTGCAACACCACCAAGCCCTATCAATCCTTTTACGGGAATACCCTCTGCTACAAACCTCTCGACTATTGCTTTTGCACCAAAACAAGTAGATTCAACAAGTGCCTTAAATAATCTAGGTGCATCTGTTCCCAAGTTCAATCCGGCAAAAGCACCATGCAATAATTGATTGGCATCTGGAGTACGTCTCCCATTTAACCAATCGATTGCTATTTCATCCTTTTCATCTAGTGGCAAAAGGGCGGCTTGTTCAGAAAGTGTTTTCATTATTCTTTCAGCCGCTTTATTTTTTAAAGTTTCATCTTCTAATAAATCCAAACTCCAACTTAATATATTTTTTAACCAGGCATAAGCATCCCCAAAAGCGGATTGACCAGCCTCCATACCAATCATGCCCGGAATGATAGAACCATTTACCTGACCGCAAATACCGCTTACAAGAGTGTCTTTTACTTCAGCTGCTGGAGCAACCAGCATATCACAGGTAGATGTACCAATAACTTTACTTAAATAATATGGTTCAATCTGCCCACCTACAGCACCCATATGTGCATCAAAAGCGCCAACAGCAACAACTACATCAGTGCTAAGTCCTAATCGTGCAGCCCAATCAGGAGATAAATTACCTGCAGACTTATCTGCAGTGAATGTTTGAGCAGAAAGTTTATTAGTAAACCCTTTCAGTAAGGGATCCAAAGAGGAAAAAAATGAATCAGGGGGATAGCCACCAAATGCTTCACTCCACAGACCTTTATGACCAGCACTGCAAACACCCCTCTTGATGTCCTTGACATTCTTACCTCCGGTTAATACAAATGGAATCCAATCACAATGTTCTACCCAACTATGTATTGCTTCAGCTACTTTCAAATCAGCTCTTAATACATGCAGCAGTTTTGCCCAAAACCACTCACTACTATAAATACCGCCTACATACTTCAAATAATTGGTATCAAACTTTGTTGCGTGCAAATTAATTTCTGATGCCTCCCTTACACTTGTGTGATCTTTCCACAATACAAACATCGCATTAGGATTATTTGCAAACTCTGGCAACATACATAGCGGAGTGCCACTTGCATCAACTGCCACAGGTGTAGATCCTGTTGTATCTATTGCAATTCCTTTTATGTTCCTGGCAACTGCTGCACCCACCTGATGCAAACAGTCCTTTAAGATTGCCTCCAGGCCCTCCAGATAGTCCAGTGGATGCTGCCGGAATTGATTTTGTGATGCATTGCAATACATTTGCATTTTCCAGCGTGGATAATAAAAAACTGAAAAAGCCAGTTCTTCTCCGCCTGAAGCGTTTACAACCATAGAACGGACAGAATCGGTTCCATAATCCACTCCAATTACATAAGATTGTTCCATAAAACGCACATTAATTTCTTCGGATAACTAATGTACATAAATTCAATGATAAGTGTATTTTTTACGCTTATTTAATAAATTACCATCTAGCTTAGCTTTCGTAGTAAAAATAATCAAGCCTTAAATGGATGTAGAGGAACGAGGCTGTCTGAGGAAGAAAAAGTCAGAAATTTGATAACTGTTGTAACCATAAAGCAAAATACCCGTTAAGCTTCTGACTTACAGAGTATTAATCGATTTTTTGCGGACAGACTCGAACCCGTCCCCAACTACGTTGGGGATGACAGGGCGCCATTCAAATCACCTGTGTTGGGGGCAACAAAACCAGATAGCTTATTCCTACCGGAGATGATTAGTTGTTCTATCTGCTGATGACTATATTTCTTTAACCGTTTTTCTCTAATCAGAGCATCTTTCTTTTGCTCAAAGCATTCCAGATAAACCAAGTCCCAGGGTAGTTTATTTTTGGTGTACTCAGATTCACCATTATTGTGCCTTTCCAAACGAATGATTGGATTCTCTGTAAAACCTTTGTAATAGCTCTGATCTGCTAATGACTTAATGATGTAGACGTAAAAACTCATAGATTAAATTTTCAAGTATGAAAAGCATGACTAATTGGTCAAATTGTAAAAGCATAAAACGCAAAAGCCCCCAGAACTTGACGTTTGGGGGCTTGTTTGCGGACCGGACGGCTTGAATGAACCTAATTCTATCTAATCCTAAATGACACAAATGTCTTAATATAATGGTGTTATCGTTATATAGTTATCCCTTTAACTTATCTAAAATGATTAAAATATAGGGTAGTAGCTACATTTTCTGCTATCAACTTTAATTAGCTTATTTCAAGTACGTTTTTTTAAGATAATTAGCATAAGGGTCAAATTGATAGTAGTCCTTTTCTATGAAATAATTTCCTTCCCGAATAAAGACTGTTTTAAATCCCATCACATTATTAGGTTCATTTTTATTCATTGATGCGTCATTATAGTATCCGATATCTTTCAATCCATCTCCATTTATATCGGTATAAAACAATTCTGGTTTCCAATTTCCTTTTTTTGCAAAGTTGAATTTGACAATATTTTTATCAATTTTAAAACTTCCATCAGTCTGCTGGACAAATACAAAAATTTCCCAAGATTGATAATTCATTGTATTTGCAACACAAATTAAATCAACCTTTCCATCAGCTGTTATATCATCTGCTATGAAGTCTTGACTTGTAAGCATATTTGTCCCATCAATATATGGTAGTGCAATCAAACCTTGTTTATTAAATCTTCCATTGCCTTGGTTTAAAAGTATCCTATTGCTTACCGGATATGGTTGCGCATTTTTTGTTTCTGATGTTGAAAGTATTATATCTTTCCATCCGTCCTTATTGATATCATCAATTTTAAATCCATAGACGCCGTTTGAAATCTCAGGAACTGATTCTCCAAAGCCATTATTATTTTTAAATCCAAGATGGTTATCCGGTGTGCAATGGAAAATAGCCATATTGTTAGTTGTAAAATATGGAAAATCTGAAATCCCCCACATAATAAACCAAACGGGGCCACTAGCAATTAGTAATTCAGGTTTTCCGTCGTTGTTTAAGTCTCCAACTTCGCAAAACTCGTGCTTTACCATTGGCGATTCTGAAGGTATTTCTCTTATGTCATAGCCGCCTTTTCCATCTGAAAGTACTAATCTAATTGGTTCTGGAGGGGAATTTTGAATACCTTCATCACCATTATCGGAAATAACCAAGTCTACATAATTGTCAGAGTTTAAGTAAACAGGTATGGTTTTTCGTTGGTTCCCACCAAAAGAAATTCTCTTATCATTTAACAAGTTTTTATCATCAAAAACTTTTGTAACTGGATTCCATATTAGAAAACTGACTCCATACCTAGGACCATTGTATGACCATCCTGGATTGAATACATCAATCCAACCATCATTATTAAAATCTCCGCAAGTAACTTGACAAAGTGCTCCTCCAATGTGACCAGGAAGTGGATTTTGAAAGATGTTAGTTATTAGGTCAGCTTGTACTTTAGTATTAGTCCAATAATTAGTACCTAAATTTTTTGCATTAGGGTCAACCTTATACCCTTGAAAATTTTTTGAAACGTCATTGTTTAAGCTAATGGTTACTGACGCTGTATTTGAAGGTTAGGTTTTCGAAGTGACGGTCACTTTGGTAGAATAATTAGTGAAGGACTGAAAAACAGGTATTGATAAATTTAAACTTGAATTTTTGGATATTGAATCAATTTTATAAACAGATTTATTACTGTCGAGTTTGGTTACATCTATTGAATAAATTACTTCTGACGGCATTTGTGACGTGACATTAATTTTCAGATTTAGAGTATCTTTTATATCTATTGTATTCGAATTTCCAGGTTCTGTTGTGATTGTTAGTTGTTGTTCAGTTTCTGGCACTGTCGGAGGAGGTGCAGAATTTTCTGTCTTTTTACAAGCATACCCCAGTAACAAAATAAAAATTAACAATGAATGCTTTTTCATACTAATTGATTTTAATTAATAATTAAGAGGGGTTGAATAAAATTATATAACTTTTTTGATAAATCATTCGTAAATCTGATTTATCATATTTGTTAGCAGTTGTTAATCCAAATTCACAATTCTTTACTTTTCGCAGCAGTAAGACAGGAGAGGTTTGTACAATTCCTGCATTTGATGCTTTGAAAAGAGTTGCAGCTAAATATAATTATAATTTTCCTGTGCCAATACACGATACAATTGTATTGAAGGAAATTAAGAATATCTGCAGATTGATTCCTACTATGAATGAAGTGGTTGAAAAAAACATCACTAAAGGAGGTAATAGATTGAAGCATCTAAAAAAGAAGTGTGAAATGGTACACATCCATACTGCACGAAGGACTCTTGCCACACGTCTTTTCGAGAGAAATTTAGACACGATTCAAATTATGAAGATAACAGGTCATAAGAAGCTATCAACGTTGCAGAAGTACGTTAAAAGTGATATCAACATCCAACGGATGTTAGAGGTCGGAAATAGTATTGGAAATTGGGAAAATGGAATCGCTACACTTTCTGCTACATAAAAAACAAAACCCCTTGATAATCAAGGGGTTAATTGTTATTTAAGCGGACCGGACGGGACTCGAACCCGCGACCTCCGCCGTGACAGGGCGGCATTCTAACCAGCTGAACTACCGGTCCGTAGTTTCTTATTTTTTATTTTCTTAACAACTACCTACAACGCGCAGGAAGTAGCTAATTTCTTTTTATTCCTAGGGACTCGAACCCGTCCCCAACTATGTTGGGGATGACAGGGCGGCATTCTAACCAGCTGAACTACCGGTCCGTTTTATATTTGTTAGATCTTACTTTTGGAGCTATTTCTAGGCTAGAAAAGAAAGATAATAGTTTTCTCGTGCTACGCACGTGTTTTGTGATCCCGCTGGGATTCGAACCCAGGACCACTACATTAAAAGTGTAATGCTCTACCAGCTGAGCTACGGAATCATCCTTTCTAGATCCTCGGAAACCGTTTTTCTTAAAAGTGAGGCAAATATACGGCAATAACCTATATAGTGCAAATAATAAAAAGCTTAATTTTTAATCTCGCTCTAATCTGCTAATAGTCAATAAATAACAAGGAAAATACCAAGATTCAAAGGTCAAATTAACAGAAAACCATCAGGCAACTGAGCCCTCTTTCATCTTTTCAGCATTTTCTGCTAACTGTAATTGATCAATTATTTCCTGAATATCCCCATTCATGACATTAGGAAGGTTGTAGATGGTTAATCCTATTCGGTGTTCAGTTACCCTTCCCTGTGGGTAATTATAGGTACGAATCTTAGCAGAACGGTCGCCTGTTGAAACCATAGTTTTACGCTTTTTTGAGGTCTCTTCAAGCATTTTTGCATGTTCAAGTTCGTATACACGACTCCTCAAAACCGCAAAGGCCTTGTCAAAATTCTTTAGCTGTGACTTTTGATCCTGACATTGCGCCACGATTCCGGTCGGAATGTGGGTTAACCTTACCGCAGAATAGGTTGTATTTACCGATTGTCCTCCCGGACCTGAAGAACAAAACAAATCTTTGCGAACATCGTTCATGCTTATTTGCACATCAAATTCACCGGCTTCTGGCAAAACAACAACTGAAGCTGCTGAAGTATGAACACGACCGGCTGTTTCTGTATCAGGAACTCGCTGAACACGGTGTACTCCGGATTCATACTTCAATTGTCCATATGCATCCTCTCCGTTGACATTGAAAACTACCTCTTTAAAACCTCCGGCTGTTCCTTCGGTTAGATCAACAAGCTCCATTCGCCAACCTTTGCGTTCACAATAACGAGTGTACATACGATACAAATCGCCTGCAAACAGTGCAGCTTCATCACCACCTGTTCCTCCGCGGATCTCAACAATGGCATTTTTACTGTCTTCAGGATCCTTGGGAATGAGCATCATGCGAATCTTTTCTTCGAGTTGTTCCTGCTGAGGAATCAACTCATCCAACTCCATTTTCGCCATCTCACGCAATTCATCATCCTTCTCATTAGAAAGAAGGTCCTTATTCGACTCTATGTTACTGATGACATTGCTGTAAATCTTATACTCATCAACAATTTTTGTCAGATCTTTATATTCCTTGTTAAGCTGAGCAAAGCGCTTCATATCACTCATTGTCGCCGGATTACTGAGTTCACGCTCAACCTCTTGCCAGCGCTCTTTAATATGTTCTAGTTTTTGTAACATTCTGTATTTTGAAAAACCTATTAAAAGCCTAAAAAGAAAGCTTTTTTAGATGAGGTTACAAAAATACGGCTTTTTTGGAAATTTAGCTTAGGATTATAAGCTAACTGCTTTTAAGATACTAGTCTTCAAGTGTTTTAAAGTAGCGAAGATCCAAATTCTCCCCGTCAAAAACAGCGTAGGAATTAAATTTAATCCATTCGCCCAAGTTGATGTACCGACTATTCCCCAACTGAATATCGAGTGGTAAATGCCTGTGTCCAAAGATCAAAAAATCAAAATGTGCGTTGAGCAATAATTCCTTTGAGTAAGAAACGAGCCACTCTTTGTTGATATCTGTGAATTCTTCCTTCTTATTATTCTGCAACCGGCTTTGCATCGACCACTTTCTGGCTATACCCACACCCAAATTAGGATGAATGCGCGCAAAAAGCCATTGGCAAAATGTACTTCTGAAAATCTTTTTGAGAATTTTATATTTTGCATCCCCCGGACCAAGTCCGTCGCCATGATGTAAATAAAATTTCTTCCCATTTCGTTCAATGAGCAACTCATCAGAAATGATCTGAATACCCAGCTCCTTAACAAAATAATCAAACATCCACATATCATGATTCCCCTTGAACATGCTAATCTTAATTCCCAAATCTGACAATTCGGCCAATTTACCCTGGAATCTGATAAAGCCTTTCGGTATCACTGTTTTGTATTCGAACCAGAAATCAAACAGATCACCCATCAAATAAATTTCAGCAGCATCTTTCTTGATTGTATCCAGCCAGCTAACCACAAGATCTTCACGCTCACGGCTCGATAAATAATCAGGAACCCCAAAATGAAAATCAGAAGCAAAATATATTTTATTGGCAGACATGGAATCAAAAGTACATAAATTTTATTCTCATAATTATGAACAGGACTTTCCAAACCTTGTATAACAATTGACTGGCAACTGACGATATATTATAACTATTCTTGTATTTTTGCTTTCCAACCAAAATATTATCATGAAATCTGTTCAATATTTTATCCTGGCAGCTTCATTGCTGATTGAACCAATTTGCGGATCAGCACAACATACAAGCCCCAATAGCAATACCATGACTTATCCTAAAACCAATAAAATCGACATTTCGGATGCTTATTTTGGCATTACCATAAAAGACCCGTACCGATGGCTCGAAGACGATCGCTCCGCAGAAACGAAAGTATGGGTTGAAGCAGAAAATCTGGTAACCCAAAATTATCTGAATCGAATTCCTTTCAGAAATGCCATAAAAAGTCGGCTCGAAACGCTTTGGAATTATGAAAAATATACGGCACCTTTCAAGGAGGGTGACTACACGTATTTCTACAAAAACAATGGATTACAAAATCAGTATGTACTTTACAGACAAAAAGAAAAAACAAATCCTGAAGTATTCCTGGATCCAAATACCTTCTCAAAAGATGCAACTACTTCTTTGGCAGGAATAGAATTCAGTAAAGATGGCAGCTTAGCAGCATATCAAATCTCTGAAGGCGGATCAGACTGGAGAAAGGTAATCATCATGAACACCGGTGACCGTAAGATTATTGGAGATACACTGATCGATGTAAAGTTTTCGGGTCTTGCCTGGAAGGGAAATGA
>Ga0194130_10002458_pt1 | contig 26838 bp, 19 predicted proteins | sample TA2KigsurfametaG_FD_160084 | JGI IMG/M metagenome (GOLD analysis project Ga0194130, IMG submission 160084) | Freshwater microbial communities from Lake Tanganyika, Tanzania - TA2015050 Kigoma 12 surface | ecosystem: Environmental > Aquatic > Freshwater > Lake | place: Tanzania: Lake Tanganyika... | reverse complement strand
GCGCCTGTGTTGAACACCGACTCCCTGATCACGGAGATCCCGAAGGAGGAAGAAGAGGGCGGCGGCGGAGGCCAAGACAACCACCACGGGATGGGCGGCGGCATGGGCGGTATGGGCGGTATGGGCGGTGGCATGGGTGGCATGATGGATGTCAGCGACACACCAGCCAAATCCACAAAAACCCAAGTACCCGTCAATGCCGTGGACGCTTCGGAACTGGTGAAGAGCATTCTGAGTTCCGAGGGTGACGCCCGAGCGGATGCGGAAGCTGCGTTCGCTCGTTGGGTCGGAGTCACCATGGAGGAAGCCAAGAAAGCTGCTGATGCCAAGAACGACGCCGAAACCAGGGAGAAATTCCAGCAAATCGTCGACCGATTGAGCGATGTGATGCGAGATTCGCTTCCTGCGCCATGGATGTACGAAGCACTGAGCATTGCGATGCAAGGCTCTGATTATCCCGGGTCGGAAATTCGTCGCGTGATGCTGTCCAGTATCGACTTTGGAGGTGATGTAACAGTTGCGATGAAGATCGCTCGATATCTGGAATCCCAAGGTATGAAGCAGGAAGCTCTCGCGATTTACCGCGATGCACACCGTGCGAATCCTTCAGAACGCTTCCCTCTCGATGCTGGTCTGAAGTTGAGTTTGGAACTCGATGATAAAGACGGTGTTGTCTGGGCATCGACTGGGATATTGAGCCAGTCGTGGACCGATGAGCATCTGCCATTGATTGAAAAAGCAATCCTTGCGGCAAAGGCAGCCTATGTTCGATTGACGAACGAAGGCCGCAAGATGGAAGCTTATGCCCTCGAACAGGCTATGAAAAAGGCTCAAGTTCGAGACATAGTCGTCCGTGTCGCTTGGACTGGAAACGCAGACATCGACTTGGTGGTAGAAGAACCAACCGGGACGATTTGCAATTCAGCGAATCCGAGAACTATCGCCGGTGGGATGCTCCTCGGAGACGGATCGTCTCTCGACAAACCTAGCAAAGATGGTTTTTCCGAGACCTACGCGTGTGCTCAGGGACACTCCGGTCAGTATCGAATCGTGATCCGAAAGGTCTGGGGTGAAGTCGCTGGAGGAAAGGTAACTGTACACCTGGTTACCGATTATGGCACACCATCGCAGAAAATCGTTGAGCAACAAATCTCGATCGAACGAGATGCAATGCTCGTCACCGAAGTGAAGAATGGTCACCGAACTGAACCGATCGCTGAAGCTCATTTGGCAAAGGTTCAAGCAGAGAAATCGTTTGCAAGCAATGCAGTTCTTGCCCAAGTTGGACCGGGGCAAGACAATGCGGCGGTCGGTGCGGGTATGGGGGATGAATACAATCCTAATCTCGCTTACCAAGCGATGCTGTCTCGATTCGCCAACGGGAATAGGAATGGATCGGGTTTCCCTGGTGGGCAGTTCCGGCCACCATTCTTCCGCGGAGGAATGGTTGGTTATCAGCCAATTATCACCGTCATCCCACAAGGAACCATGATGATGGGCACGGCCGTTGTTTCGGGTGACCGTCGCTACGTTCGCATTACTTCGTTCCCCTTCTTCAGCGATATTCTCGCGGTTGATACCTTTAACTTCGTCAGTGGGCAAACCAACGGCGGTGGTGGCGCAGGTGGCGGTGGCGCAGGTGGCGGTGGAGCAGGTGGCGGTGGAGCTGGTGGTGGTGGCTTCGGTGGTGGCGGCGCGTTCTAAAGCAGCTTAATCCATACTGCGGCAACTGATCGTTAGCTTCGAACAGAACCGTAACTCTAAGAAACGCTGGGGTGATTTTCTCCCCAGCATTTTTTGTTGGAGGAGTTATTGATTTCAAAAGTGAATGAAATCTGCAGACGTTAAGAGCCGTGCAATAAATGGCTAGATAAGGAAGCTAGGCTGTTTTCATCGTCCGATCGTACTCTATACTGACATTGAACGATGGTTGGTGTAGGCGTCAAGCATCGACTCTTGTAGTGGGCCACGTGCGTCCTAATGTATCGTGCCTTACCATCGCTTAGTTGGGTGAAACCGGCTGGCTCGTATTGTTCACGTCAAATCAAATGGAGCGGATCGATGTCGATGCGATTGAACTCAAAGCTGATGATTTGCATGGCCTTTGTCTGTCTCTTGTGGGGACAATCGGCGGAAGCTTGGCATCGTTGCTACTTTGGCTACGGGTATGGTTGTCTGGCTCGACCATGGTGTCGATCCCCAGTTGTTTACTCAACGCACTCGATCTACTATGAACCAACCCTGGTTGCGGGGGCAATCTACGCACCGACCGTTTATCCCGCACCATATTACACGTCACCCGTTTATTCAGTGCCGAATTGTTATGTCGGTTATGGAAGAAATTATTTTTCGTGCAGAACGTTCGGGGGGGCTCGATGTTGTCCGAGCCGAGTAAGTTATTACGGAGTGAGGGCATACGTTCCCCCGGTCTATTGCGAGCCAGTTTATCCCACACCGATTTATTCCGACTACGTTGAACCGAACAACTGGCAGTGGCAACCGAGTTTCCACGGAGCGTCTTCTGTACGACCATCGTCTGGTATTCAGATCGCCAGCAGGGTAAGCACGATTGGCTTTGAACCCGACCAACCTAATCGTTGGCCCAGTCGCACGCAGGAGTCTATGGTGCGACGATTGGACAACACTCCGATGGTTGCTTCGTCGGCACGGACGAAAGCGTTGGTGGTCAAGTCGGATATCCCCAGACCGCTTCAACCTTATTCTCCTATCTGGACGGAGTCCGCGGTTGGCCTGATCGATGATATGGTTTCTCGCGGTGATTGGGAGTCTGCTCTCCAAGGGTGCCTTCGCATGGAAAAGATCAATTCCTCCAAACACCACTCGATCCTTATTCGACATGCGGTTTTTGAACTTGTCGCGATCCGGCAGCAAGTGTTGGAAACGGAGTCCAGGTCTGGTTTGGAGAAAATGGATCGCGTGCTTGATCTTTTGGAACTCGCCTGCGCTCAAGGAGGAACTATCGATTCTGAAAGTTTAGGAGGAAAAACGATTGGAGCATATTTGGACAAGTCCAACATTGATGCACAGAACATGATGGAATCCTTGTCACGGAGAGTTCTCGCCCAGCCGACAGAAAGCGGTCGCGAGATTCTATTGCTCGCAACGCTCCTGCGTATGGATGGACAAAGCGATCGGGCTGAGCTTTTTGCGAGAGAATCTGCTTCGCAGGCAGCAATGTCGGAGAGCTTCCGATGGAACCAATTATTGCGGGCGCTATCAGGAACGGGTCAAATCGCTGTCGCTCGTTGATGCTGAGGATGCCGAAGAGGCTGGAAAGGGCGCGAACTCAGTCGCGATCTTGCGATTAGTTGCGAGCGAAAAGTTGCCTGAGATGTTGATGGAGCGAGCCAAAGCGTTCTTCGGAAAGATGGTTCGGTAGCTGCCTTTGCATCTTGCTGAGCCTTCGTCGCTGGCGATCAAAGACAGTTTGCCATGCGGCGGCCAAGGTAATGTCATTCGCGGATTCGAGTTGCGATTGAATCATCGAAACGCCTTGCGCCATATCGTGGACGTTTCCCAATTCCGTCTGGATATCAATAAACTGCTCGACTACTTTGCACACAGCCTTTTTAGAATAAACAATCGAAACCAATTCGAGGTCGTATCGAACATGTTTTCCGAGTATGCGATACCGATGGATCGCATCGAGATCGCTCCACGTGTTGGGGCGACGCGATAGATAGTCATCGAGCTTGAATCTTAGGGAATTGATTGCGAAATCGCGGAATGGAGTCTGAAGAAACGAGGATGGCTCATCTGCAAATTCACTATTCGTATTCGCAGAGAGTGAAAGGCGTTTCGCAAGTTTGCCAAGTTTCTTCGATTTGATGACTGGCTTCAATTCATCGCGCATTCTCGCTCCCGCATCCTTACGCTGTTTTCTCAGGATTCTGAGAAGTCGAACTCGGTTTGGAACCATCGGCCAATGATTCAGATTCTCTATCAATACATCCAATTCACGAACTTCATTGGTGGCTCGTCGTATCTTGCGAAGACGTTTTGAAATCGGATCCAAAAGAGATCCAGGGCCTGCCGATTCGAAAAACAGAACGAGGGATTGAGCCCGCCGACAGGCGACACGCAGCGCGTGAATATGCGTCGCATCGTCGTAGCACTTGCTGTCCTTTGGCTTGAGGAGTAGCCGAGCGGACTCGATCTGATCGCGAAGGACCAAAACGCAAGCACGAAATGTCGCGATGGAATGACCGCGGCGCTTTAGAATCTTTTCGGTTTTTGGGCTCAAGCGATCGCTCATGACCCAGAAGTTCCATAGACGAGAGAAAGCCAAACAGGCGGTATGCGGTCCGAAAAACGGAGTCGGATTCTAGGATACTGAGGTTGAGGACTGAGCGAGTATCAAAAAGCTGGGAAAACCTAAAAGCGTAACCTGGATGTTGTCGCTTGCGATTGCTTCACTTGGTAAGGATCAATTTCCCCTGTCGCGTCCGACGGAGTCGATAAATGGCGCCTTCGTTTTCAATCCAAATCTCGTCCCCGCATCGACACAATTCGGCAAAGGAAATGATCTTAGGGATGGAAGCCAAGCCTTCCAGACGCCCCATCGGGGTATGTGGAAGTGAGATTTGTTCCTTGGAAGGGTTGGGTTCGGCCTGATTGCTCATGGCACCTGGGGTTCTTCGTCCGGCAGTTCTTCGTCGTGACACAGCATTTTTCACACTTTGGGATGTGAAAAATGCTGTGTGCAGGGATTGTAATGAGATTGAGTCTCAGTAAGATAGTGCGGTGGTAGTAAAAGAGCAAGCGACTGGAGTACTCCTTAGTTGGGGCATTCCTCAGCCAGCCAAGAAATCGCGGGGTTTTCCATCGAGGAGTGGATATAAATGCGCATGCTCAATGAACTGCTGAAGGACCAAATTTCCGCCGGTTGGATCGGATTCGAGTTCCTTTTTCCAAGCAAACGGACGCGTCAGCACCCGAATGGGCTGCGGGCGAAATATTCGGACCGGGTCGGATTTACCTTGGTCGAGTTACTCGTAGTCATCGCAATCATCGGGGTTTTGGTGTCGCTACTTTTGCCCGCCGTGCAAGCTGCCCGTGAAGCGGCTCGCCGGATGAGTTGCGGTAACAATCTCAAACAGTTGGGGCTCGCGCTGCACAATTATGAGAGTGCCTTCAAGCGGTTTCCCTCTTCGGCAGTTACGCGCGGTGGTAGTTCGACCCAGCCCTGGTCGGGCCAAAGTTTTTTACTCCCCTATGTCGAAGGGGATACCATTTTTCGAAGGATTGATTTTTCTATCGGTTACCATCATCCCGAGAACCGTTTGCAGTTTCCCCCATACGGAGTCGCTGCGACGAGAGTTCCCGTATTGCTGTGTCCGAGCGAGGTAAATGATCGGCCACGCTTGAATGCCACGACAAATGTTCCCGAACACTATCCGTTGAACTATGCGATGTCGGTCGGTGAATATTTAGTTTGGAATCCAGCTACGCGGCAAGACGGAGGAGGTGCCTTTGCTCCCAACAGTCGATTTGCTGCAGCTCATTTTGTAGACGGGCTTAGCAACACGATTGGATTTGCAGAGGTAAAGGCGTTCACTCCCCGCTTTCATGACGCAGCTACTCTGCCGTTAGCTCCCCCAACCTCACCTCAAACAGCATCCGTGAGCCATGTCGGCGGTGTTTGGTCGGCGACTAGTGGACATACTGAATGGGTTTGTGGTCGTGCCATTCATACCGGCTTTACAACGACATTTACTCCACAGACCCCATTTCTCTATCGGCACAGCGACGGAAAAACGTACGACATTGATGTCAGTGGAATCCGCGAGGGAACGGATCAGACGTCCATCACATCGGCGATCATCACTTCTCGAAGTTACCATACCGGACTGGTCCACGGATTATTCATGGATGGATCGGTCCGTCCTGTCAGCAGTAGCGTCCAGCTCAATATTTGGCGGGCCTTGGGGACACGCTCTGGAGGTGAAGTCTTAATCGGTGATGTTGATTGAGCTAGCCAATCGACGAACGAGCCTCATTCAAGTGCTCGTTCGACTCATCTAGGCGCTCGGATGTGGGAAAGGCGAGCTATTTCCGATGCCGAGGATCATTCGAAAAGTGCGCGTAGAGCCGACCGAATCTGTGTTTCGGCCCCCGGGGCAACCCACAGCCAATTCTCGTGAAACCCATCGAGGAAGGCGGACTCGGTGGGGACATATCCTGTCCAGCACTCTCCGTAACCGATGGGTAGTACGGGTTTGCCGGAACTCAATTCCTGGGCAATCGATTGATAGCCAACAAAGCTCTCCCCTGGGAATAATACAACCCTCGCTATTTGGAAATCGAGGCACGGCATGTCGATGCACTGGCCCCGTGCAACTCGGTTCCATGAGGCCAAGCCCATGGCTGCCAAGATCCGTTTTTCAGTAGAAAGAGATTGATCGTGGAGTTGCCCATTAAGAAAATCAACCGAAAGGTTTTCGTCGCGACTTGCTTCCAAGTTGAGAGCTTCGTTTTTGAATGAAAGCTGTTCCATCAAGATGCGTTGAACATGGTCGCTTGAATGACGCATGGCGTCGTACAGTCGATTTGTCAATTTTCTCCGCGATTCCGGGGTTCCGTCGTTGAATTTTCCCGCAGTAACATCGCCGCTACATCCCGATGCGTAAACTTGTGCCACATTGCGATCATCTCGCTTGCGACGCTCGCGGGCTAGACCGACGAAGTCCGAGGTGACTTCGCCGCGGCCGTAATAGCTCATCGGGTGAGTGGCATAAGTGTGGTACTCGAGCAAGCATCGATCGTTGTCCCAAAAGGAAAGAGTTCGAAGTTTCGGGTCGATGAGTCCAATTTCTGCATCGCGATACAGCAGTTCCCTTCCGCTACTGCTTCCTCGAGAGAACGACACAATACCTTCCGTATTCACGATTCGCCTATTCGATGCAATGTCCTCCACGATACTTTCGGAGTATCCCACGTGAGTGATTGGCGTGGTCGCGGCTATAGCATCTCTCAAGGCTTCTTCGACACGATCCAAGACCGACTCATGGAACTCAGGATCGAAAAGTTCATTGGCCAGTCCCACATTATTTAATAGTTCTTGCGCATCGGCATCGATTACTGGGGCATCATGCTGGTGAAGAGAGCTAACCAACACTCTCTCTCGAGTTGTTCTAGCAGCGAGTGCTAGTCTATCTCGCCATTTGTCATAGGAGGCGTTCCGTATTTCGCACCAATCGACTGCGACGACGACGATCGGTTGCTCGGGCCCCAGTATTGCAAATCCATGTACGAAAAGAGGATCCGTTATGCGGATCGATTTCTGAGGTAGGATACCCATGCAGCGGTGATTTAGCGGGATGGTCGCATCGGCGGAAAAAATCCCGAGTCTGTAGGGAGTTTTGGTTTTTTCTTGGTCTGGGTGAGATGACTTGTTCCCTGGAGTGGTTGCTACCGATTGTGCCCAAACGCTTCCGGGTTGAAAGGGCGTCCCGCATAGTGCGAGAGTAGTTGCTAACAGAACGATTCGGGATTGGGTATGCATGACGAGGCTCAAACAGGTTCAAGGCTCAGCGAAGACTTCTGAGAGGCTGCAACCTGACTCAATGTACCAAATCGCCTATCGATCGCTGGTGAGCAGAGCAATAACTATTTTTGTTTTTGCTTTTGCACAGACATGTAATACCGCCAGTAGAAGGTCGGATTGATCAGGATTTTTCCTGGGCCAGAATAGACTCGCACAAAAGGCTCGCCTGCCGTAAATCGCCCCATGAAGTTCTTCGTAGGCCGTCTCATTTTGAACGTAACACTTGCGGTTCGACCAATCACGCAATCGCCGTAGACGACTACTTCTTTACCATCCTCGAGTAAAAGTTCTTCCACCGGTCCCTTGGTAGTTAAAACAACCTTGCCTTCTCCTGCAACTTTTGTCTGAAGGTAGACGATTCCTTCGCCCGCCCATAGCGAAGTTACCAAGCGTTCCCGAAAAAATTGAAGGTTCACGGAACCCTCGGAGGCCCAATAGGCTCCTTTCTCGAGAATCCACGATTCGCCATTAAGCTCCACGATGTGGAAGCCACCGAGTGAGGATTCCAGCGTAATCGTTCCTGTACCGGAGTAAGTCGGACGATACACCGATTCGCCTGCCAGCAGTGAGGAAACGACGCCTCCCACGGATGGAACCAACTGCGAGTGAATCGCGATGTCGCCGATCATGTAGTTGAGTGCGCCCGATTCGCATCGAACCATTTCATGGTCCAGATGGATATCGACATATCGCATTACTTCAAGTTGCTTGACTTCGAACGTTGCCATGGAATCGTTGTGAAAATCGAGTTGAGAAGTAGCGGATTTCAGGCGATGCGTAGACTGCGACTACTGCTTGTCGTACAGACTGACAATCTTGACTGGCTGTTCGCAGCAAATACAAGAGTGGAAATTAGAGACCCGCTGCATAGCCACTTTGCGCTCAACCCCAAAGATGTTCAGACCCATGGATTGCATGATGGCACCTATCCCTCCATATAGTCCAACAAAGGCGATGAGGGCCGCTAACCAATTGGTGTAAAACCATAATAAGATCGAACCGACAATAGTTGCCAGCAACCATAGTGGCCAATATCCATCGATAGGCTCCATTTACTCGGTCGGCGTTTTCATCTTTCCTATGTTGTGGGTCGCAGCTATTGCAGACAAGTTCGCCATAATAATCGCAGACCTTGTTGACGCATTGCAGGGGGGACTCTGCACCGGTCAACCGTGCGCGGCAATGGAAGCAAAAGAAGTTCCTGCATTTGTTGCAATGCTATGCTTCCTCGTGGACATCGGACCAGCAAATCGGGCATTTGGAGGTGTCCCCAAGACGCTCTAGGGTGGTTTTTGGGAATTGCCCCACACTCGTCGTCTCACTCATTCGTCACTCTCATTGGCGGTCGAACTCTTGGTGTTGTCACGAAAAGATCATCGCTGGCGAGGACCACCTTAGGGATCAATCCTACCTTAATCCAAAGCAGCAGCTAATACCCTCTCGTAAGTTACTCTAGCTATCTGCGGTTGGACCTGCAATTGAACTCTCCGAAAGATTATATTCGAGAGATTATATTCGAGATCGTCGGTTCGCAGAAATCGATAGTGATCGGCCTGAAGATGATAAACCTGAAGCGGACGTACAACAGGATATTTCGAGTGATTAATGCTTGGGTAAAAATACGCAGTGTGGTTTTGATGCTGACGTGCTGTTGGATTTGCGGTTCGTTCCCCGCGAATGGTGTTGCTGGCGAAATACGCGGAGCACGCGATGAGCGCGAGGTCGGAACGCGTGCCATGGGGGATCCCCCCAACATCATCGTCGTGCTTACCGATGATCAAGGATACGGGGATGTATCAGCCCATGGAAATCCGACTCTCAAGACACCCAACCTCGATCGTTTGGAAAAAGAGAGTCGCACCTTTACCAATTTTTTTGTGTCGCCTACTTGTTCTCCAACTCGATCAGCTTTGATGACGGGACGCCACGAGTTTTTGAATGGGGTAACGCATACCATTCTCGAACGGGAGAGACTAACCCTCGATGCGGTAACGGTAGCAGACGTCTTGCGAGGGGCTGGATATACGACGGGGATTTTTGGCAAATGGCATTTGGGTGACGAGGAGATGTACCGGCCGGATCGCCGAGGGTTTGATGAAACCTTTATTCACGGCGCTGGCGGGATTGGCCAATCGTATCCGGGAAGTTGCGGAGATGCTCCGGGAAATCGCTATTTCAATCCCACGATTCTTCATAACGGCACGTTTGAAAAAACGGAGGGGTATTGTACGGATATCTTTTTTCGAAAAGCCATTGAGTGGATGGGGCGGAATCGCAGTCGTAAGCCATTCTTTTGTTGGATCGCAACCAATGCGCCGCACGCCCCTTATGATGCTCGCCCCGAAGATGCCGCGCTGTATAACGGATTAGGGCTGGATGAAAATCTTCGGAACTTCTACGGCATGATCCATAACATCGATCAAAACGTGGGTGCTTTATTGGAGCAGTTGGAACAATGGGAGATCGCAAATGATACGCTCCTCGTTTTCATGAATGATAACGGGTCTGCAATTGGCGGAAAGCAGTTCAACGCGGGTATGCGAGGTGAGAAAGGTACTCCGTGGCTCGGTGGCACGCGAGCAAGTTCTTTTTGGAGATGGCCATCCAAGATTGCACCTGGTCCGTGCGATGCTCTTACGGCTCACGTGGACTTCTTTCCTACAATGGTCACGCTGGCCAATGCAACGCTGGAAGACCGAGCTAAATCGCAGACTCAGGGTCGAGACCTCGGTTCACTCCTTCGTGATCCCAATGCAATTTGGGAGGATCGAACCCTGGTGACGCATTTAGGTCGCTGGCCTAAAGGAACATCGCCTGCCGGATTTCAGTATGCACAGTGTGCGATTCGGAACACTCGGTACACGTTGGTTAGCGTTCAAGGCAAAGCGAAGCCACAATGGGAACTATTCGACGTACTCGATGATCCCGGTCAAACGAAGGACATCGCGGCATCTCATCCGGATGTCGTGCGTGAGTTAGGCCAAGCCTACGATCAATGGTGGAGTTCCGTGCAGGAGAAACTCGTCAACGAAGATGCCATTGGACCTGCTGAGAATCCTTTCAAAACTATGTACCGCAAGCAATTCGGTGACCAACAACCATAAATGAATATCCCGGGTAAAGCATCTACCGGTACATAGAGGAGCATTCCTGTGTTGCATCGATCACGAACGTTTTTCCATCTCTCTGTTCTAGTTGTCGGCTTGTGCTTGGCTTTTGGATCCTTTTCTAGTGGGTGGGCACGGGACCCATCATTTGGCGATGCGAGTTCTACTAGCACGGGCCGAGCGAGCAACATTTCTCCCAATATCGTCTGGATCATCATCGAGGACATGTCTGCGCATTTCTCCTGCTACGGAGAAACAACTATCCAGACTCCGCATATCGATGGTCTGTCCGCCTCAGGGGTTCGGTTCACAAAAGCTTTTGTGACGGCTCCCATTTGTAGTATTTCGCGTTCAGCGCTGATCACCGGTTGCTATCAGACCAGTTTAGGGGTCCAGAACCATCGATCCAGCGTTCCAGGCGATACGATACAGCTTCCCTCGGAAGTTCCTATGGTTACCGAGCTATTTCATGATCATGGGTACCACGTCAACAATCTGACTTGGGAGGCGTTTTTGAAGAACGATGCGCAACTTGAAAAAAGCGATCGTGTGGAGGTTGCAAAGACGGACTACAACTTTGAGTGGAACACTGAGAAATCGTATGACAATACGCACTGGGCGCATCGCGATCGCGGAAAGCCTTTTTTTGTCCAGATCCAACTTCATGGCGGTAAATTTCGCGGCCAGGCTCCCAAGCCGGAATGGCCGAATCGTGTTCTCAAAGAACTTGGTTCGATCACTGCAGTTTCATCGGTCAAGCTGCCTGCCTACCTTCCCGAGGATCCGGTTATTCGCGAGGATTGGGCTCAGTATTTGGATTGCGTCCGATATACCGACCATCAAGTCGGAACGATCGTGCGGAGATTGAAGGAAACAGGCGATTTCGCCAATACGATCATTTTTGTCATGACCGATCATGGAATCAGTCATGTTCGGAACAAGCAGTTTTTGTACGACGGAGGAACCCATGTACCACTGATCGTTTCAGGCCCTGGTATCGCAGCGGGGACGACTCGAGAGGATCTGGTAGAGCATATTGATTTGGGGGCGACCTCCCTAGGGTTTGCGGGGATTCCCATTTCCCAGTCCATGCATTCCCGCGATTTATTCAGTCCCCGTTATGAGAAGCGTCAAGCGGTGTTTGCTGCTCGCGATCGGGCAGATGAGACGGTGGATTGGATTCGCTCGGTACGTACGGAGAAGTACAAATACATACGCAATGGATTTCCGAGTCGGCCTTATCTCCAGCCAAACCTTTACAAGGACAGCAAGGCGATTGTCCAAGCCATGCGGCGATTACATGCCGATGGTAAGCTCGACCCATCTCAATCGCTCATCATGGCAGAGAATCGGCCCATGGAGGAATTGTACGAACTCAGTTCAGATCCAAATGAGTTCCGCAATCTTGCCAACAATCCAGAGTACGTGGACGTTCTTTCGGAGATGCGGAGAACGCTGATCGAATGGTGCGAAGAAATGGGGGATCGAACAGGGCCTGAATCCGCGGAAGTCTACGAATTGGAGGCCGCCGCAGAGCACCTCGAAGGAGGTAAAGGGAATAGAACGTCGCAATACCAAAAGAATCTCGATCTCATGCGTCGCTGGAGGACCGAAAAACCATTTGTGCCTCTTCTCACAGGAACAGCGCAGCCCTAGTCCAAAACATTCTTCATGCGTGGATTATTCCACCCAATCCGACAGAGCGACCCGAAACAATCCATCGCTGTTGGCTTGTCCGCGAGCCATGATGGGAGTGTTGTATTGAGTTTCAATGTTCCCCGAGGCGTCCACTGCGATGGTTCCGCCCGAATCGACCGGTAATGTCTTAGCGATAGCGTGTCTAACAGCCTTCTCGAGGGGTTCTCCGAGATGTTCCATCCTGGATGAAATCGCAGAGGCGATGTGGTGTTTGATAAATAATTCACCGATACCCGTGCAGCTGACCGCGCAGCTTTGGTTGTTGGCATACGTGCCAGCACCGATAACTGGTGTGTCTCCGATTCTCCCGTACTTTTTGCCGAGCAGTCCTCCTGTACTTGTGGCTGCCGCCAGGTTGCCGTTAGCATCCATAACGACGCAACCAACGGTGCCCAGATAGAAGAGCCTATCCTCTCCCTTATCGTGATCGTGGCGCGACGTTGAGTTCTTCTTTGCCTCTTGACGCTCTTTCCACGCTTTCCAGCTTTCGATTTGTTCCTCGGTTTTAAAGTAGTCGCCTCCCTCGGTGGGCAAACCGACTTGGACACCGAACTCATCGGCTTCGTGGCCGCATAGAAAGACGTGAGGTGTTTTATCGCGGACAGCTTTCGCTAGCGAAATAGGATTGCGAGATTTGCGAACATTAGCGACGGCACCGCAGCTGAGATCTGTTCCATCCATCAAGCTTGCATCGAGTGAAAACTCGCCGATCTCGTTAAGAACAGCTCCACGACCAGCATTGAAATTCGGATCATCTTCGAGAACTCGAACAACTGCCTCTGCAACATCGATGGCAGGTGTTGATTTCTCCAATAATTCGACACCGCGTCGCAACGCGGCTTTTAATCCTTGGATCCGTACTTGCCGTTGCTGTGCGGTCCAACGGTCGAGATCGCCACCCGCTCCCCCATGGATCGCAATAGTCCACTTTGGACGGTTTGTTGCAATGAATCGTTCGCTGGATTGCTGATTTTCTGGCACGGTGTTCAGTGGTTTATCGAAGTTGATGGTTTGGAAGGAGTCAGTCGCGTAAGGTGATTCAGTGCGCAACGTAGCCTGAGCGTGGGTCATGGCCACGAACAAGTTTAGTGCAAAGAAAAGTGCAAGACCGGTTCTTGAGAGAGAGTATAGGGAACGTTTGATGCAGGTAAAACGCTTCACGATATTGGGCCTTGATCGGATGATGCCATAGAGGTTCGAGTATTCATCGGAGGTTCGCGTTAGGGTGATGGTTGTTTTACCATACCTAATTGGTGGAGCCAACGTTGGCATGCGAGCGGCCAATCGGAGGTTCCTGGGATGGTTTTCCCAAGCCCAATTCCGTGGGTGCCTTTTTGGTAGATGTGCAATTCACCTGGAACGTTTTTCGCGACCATGGCTTGATAAAAGACCAACGAGTTCTGTGGTGGAACCGCTTTGTCTTCAAGGGTGTGCATCAAGAAGGTGGGTGGAGTGTCCGGACGCACGTTGCGTTCGCTCGCGAATTGCTCCAAGGTTTCGCGGTTCGCATTTGGGCCTAGCAGATTGATTTCGCTTCCTCGATGCGTAAACGAACTACCCATCGAAATTACGGGGTAACACAGGATCGCAAAATCAGGTCGCGAGGATTCCTTGGAAACCGGGTCTGACGCTTCGGTTTCACCCGAATCGAATTGGGTGATGACGGTGGAAACTAAATGCCCACCTGCGGAGAACCCAATAATGCCGATCTTCGTCGGGTCAAGATTCCATGGCGATGCATTTGCGCGAGCCGTGCGAATAGCGCGCTGCGCGTCGTGAAGAGGGGCGGGATGGCCGTAGCCTTTCCCGCGGTGCCGATAGTCGCACAGGATTGCCGTCAAACCCATGCGATTGGCCCACTCGCAAATTTGTCGACCTTCGTGATCCATGGCCAGGTTCCCGTAACCACCGCCAGGACAGATCACCAAGGCCCCGGTCGGTTTCTCCGAGTTTGCAATATAGACCGTAAGATTGGGCTGGTCCTTAGATTCCGAGCCGAGGGCGTTCGGGGCACCTTCACTCCACAGTGGAACTATCTTCAGTTCGGGGCCTTCGCCGTAAGCGGGGGGAAATCCGAGGAAGACCGAGAGGAATAATGTGGCTGAGAAGGCGATCAAGGCAAGTCGTTTCGACATTGTGATTTTGTTTGGGATACTGTCTACTTAAAAAACAAGATCGATGGATGAGAAGCGAACTTGATGAGCGTTTCTTACCCCGAGATTATCGTCAGTTGTGGAGCGAATTGCGAGAACCCACCGGCGGAAATAACTTCGGCCGGATTGCGTCTCGTGGTGACTCCGCCTGGGAGTAGTTCGCGTCCAAGTGAGCTCTAAGGAATCACGCAGATTGAGTGCGGGACTCCTCATGCAAGGAAAACAGAAAACATGCAGAAGATAAACACGATATCAAAGGTGTTCAGTTTTTGGTTTCCATGGATGACCACTTTCGTCAGTGGGGCATTGTTGATGGATTCAACAGTCCGTTGGGCGAGTATAGGTTATTGTTCTCCAGCGGAAGGGAAAGATGACAGTACGAAGGGTAAAGGTCTCGATACTACGAGTCGAGGGCTGGGGGAGAAATTAAAACCGTTCGAGTTGACGGATACTCAAGGTCGCGAATGGAAATCCGATGCGTTGCTTGGAACCAAGGGGACAGTGATTGCTTTCCTGGGGACGCAATGCCCACTCGCAAAGCAGTATACGTACCGACTCAATGAGTTGGAGCAGGAATTTCGAGACCAGGGGATTCGATTCGTGGCGATCGACGCCAATGCTCAAGATTCCTTGGTAGAGATGGCGGTGCATGTTCGGCGTTTTGGCATGGAGTATCCGTTTTTAAAAGACCCATCCCAAGATGTCGCAGACCATTTAGGAGTCACTCGAACACCAGAGGTTTGCGTGATCGACGCAGATCATGTCCTCCGCTATCGCGGACGGATCGACGATCAGTATGGGATCGGCTTTGCTAAAGAAAAACCGGTCCAGGAGGAACTAAGGGACGCCGTCCGCGCCATCCTCGAATCGAAGGAAGTCGTCGTAGCGACAACGCTTGCTTCCGGATGTTTGATCGGACGAGTTGCCAAAAAGTCGACGGAAGAGTCTGCGAGGGTTACATACGCAGAGCAGGTTTCGAGGATACTTCAAGCTCGATGCGTCTCATGCCATCGCGATGGAGACATCGGTCCTATGGATTTGAGCCGATATGAAGATGCGGCTGCATGGGCGGATATGATCGTCGAAGTCACACAGGATCGTCGCATGCCCCCATGGCACGCGAGTCCCGAGTATGGGCACTATGCAAACGATCGAAGTTTGAGCGATGATGAACTGAAAACGATCGAAGCCTGGGTTCGTTCGGGTGCGCCTCGCGGAAATCCTGAGACGGAACCGAAACCGTTACATTTTACCGAAGGTTGGCTTCTTCCTCGAACGCCTGACATCATTCTTCCTATGCGCGATAAGCCATTCGATATACCTGCCAAAGGGGATGTACGGTATCAATATTTTCTCGCCGATTTAAAGAATACGGAGAATCTTTGGGTCAACGGGATGGAGTTGGTTCCAGGGAATCGAGAGATCGTGCACCATATTCTCGTCTTTGTACGGGAGAAAGGTTCGCGACGGCAAGATTTGGGGGGAGCTAGGAGTTTTTTGGTGGGCTATGTTCCCGGTACTCGAGCTGAAATGATGCCTGAGGGGTATGCCAAGCGAATCCCCGCCAATAGCGAGCTCATTTTCCAGGTGCACTACACGCCGAACGGGATCCCTCAACAGGACTTGAGCAAGGTTGGTTTTATCAAGGCGGATCCCGCGACGATTACCCACGAAGTAATTACAACCAGCGCCGTGAACCCAGGCTTCCGCATTCCACCTGGTGAAGCCAACTATCGGACGACTGCGATGCTACCCGAGCGCCTGCCCGAGTGCGAGTTGCTCTCGCTGAGTCCTCATATGCATGTCCGAGGTAAGTCGTTTCGCTACACGTTGGTATATCCTGACAAAAGACGTGAAATCCTACTCGATGTGCCGCACTACGATTTCAATTGGCAGACCGAGTATCGATTGAAAGAAAAAATGGCGTTGCCCAAGGGGACTAAAGTTTTCTGCGAAGCCGTCTTTGACAACTCTGCTGACAATTTGAATAACCCCGATCCGAAATCATGGGTGAAGTGGGGCGACCAAACCTACGAAGAGATGATGATCGGGTACTTCCATTACGCGGTGGCTCGGCAAAAGTGATTTTTACTATGCGAATGTCTCGTATCCTTGGTCGCGTTCAACAGCAGTGTTGGGTTTGGATATTAACGCTGTCAGGTAGTCACTTGCAAATCAGCGTGGCGCAGAGCGATGGGATTGGGCGTTATGATCGTCCGTCTGGTCCAGTTTCTCAAAGTCGGTCGTTGGTCTACGCCCGAGGTGGGATGGCTTGTACCAGCGATCCTCGTGCGACAACTGCCGCATTGCGAGTGTTGGAAGACGGGGGATCTGCCGTGGATGCCGCCATCGCGGCGAATGCGGTTCTCGGTGTTGTCGAGCCGATGAGTTGCGGTTTAGGCGGCGATCTCTACTCGATTGTCTGGGATGCGAAGACGCGGAAAATTTATGGACTCAATGCGAGTGGACGTTCACCGAAAGCCCTCACGCGGAAAGTGTTTCAAGAGAAAGGACTTCAAGAAATACCATTGTATGGGCCATTGTCCTGGAGCGTACCCGGTTGTGTTGCGGGTTGGTTTGATCTTCATTCCAAATTTGGACGGTTGGAGATGGATCAGGTTCTTCAGAGGGCAATTGAATTTGCAGAAAATGGTTTTCCGGTTTCTCCAGTCATCGCTGGATTTTGGACCAAAGGAGAACAGTCCTTCCTGGATTGGCGTGAATCGAAAAGCACATTTCTCCTTCATGGAACGAAAACGCCGATAGCCGGTGATCTGTTTCGCAATCCAAAATTGGCAGCTTCCATGCGCATGATTGCCAAAGGTGGTGCAGATGCCTTTTATCGAGGTGATATCGCGCGAAAAATCGTCGATTTCAGTCGAAAGAATGGTGGGTACCTCGACATCGAAGATTTTTCGGAGCATGAGAATACTTGGGTCGATCCGATCTCCACCGAGTACCGTGGTTTTGATGTATGGCAGATCCCACCCAATGGACAAGGCCTCGCGGTTCTCCAAATGCTCAACGTCCTAGAACAGCATGATTTGCGTTCGATGGGTTGGGGAAGTGCGGACACTGTGCACCTGCTGCTTGAAGCAAAGAAATTGGCGTATGCGGATCGTGCGCGTTACTACGCGGACATGGCCTTTGAGGATGTTCCTGTGGATACGCTGAAGAGCAAGTCGTATGCAACGCTACAGAATGCCCGCATCGATATGGCCCGCGCAATGACAGAGATTGGGCCGGGGGATGCGAAGTTGATTCATGGCGATACGGTCTATCTATGCGTCGTCGATAAGGATCGCAATTGCTGTTCATTGATCCAAAGCAATTACCACGGGTTTGGTAGCCAAGTCGTCCCTGGCGATGTTGGCTTCGTGTTGCAAAATCGAGGCAACCTATTTGCTTTGAGCGATGATCATCCGAATCGCTTGGAGCCAGGTAAACGCCCTTTTCACACCATCATCCCTTCACTCGTGACCAAGGATGGGAAGCCTGTATTTGTGTTTGGGGTGATGGGGGGAGATATGCAACCACAGGGCCAGGTCCAGGTCTTGGTCAATTGGATCGATTTCGGCATGAACATTCAGATGGCTGGAGATGCAGCGAGAGTTCGCCATGAAGGAAGTCCAACCCCGACGCTGGTTCCTGGAGATCCAGGGGGTGGCACGGTCCATTACGAATCCGGTTTGTCGGAAGATACCGTCGAGGAATTGAACCGCCGCGGTCATAAAACACAACGCGCCAGAACCTCGATGGGTGGTTATCAAGGTATCCTCATCGATTGGGAACGAGGTGTCCTTCAGGGAGCCACCGAAAGTCGTAACGACGGGTTAGCTCTCGGGATAGATTGAACCGTCACAATTTGGATCTCTTTGGGATAGCTGCAATCCGAATGGTTGCACCAAATCCCCAACGACTAGATGACTTTGGCGGTGAAAGTGGGCGAAGCAGTTGCCGTTATGACCGCATGAACCAGCGACGGATAGTCCGATAGCTGCGATTCAACGATGCTTGCAGCGCCAAGACTTTTGAGGGTTTCCGTCACGTTTGTGGAGATACTCAACCATCGCGCACCCGCGGCAGAATCTCCGAGAAGTCGAAATGCGTTTTTGGCGATGTTTGGGCTGGTTGCAACGATCCACGGCGATCGAGTTTCAAGGATGTTGCTCACCAGCGATTCTGGCCATCGATCGATGGGCAACTGGCGGTAGGCATGGACGCAGTGAATGCTTGCCGCGACCTTGCTAAGTTGTTCTTCAAGTCGGTTGCTGCCTTCGGGATTGCTGACAAGAATCAGCCGTTTTCCTGCAGCCTTTGGAATGAAGTCAGCGAGCAATGCGTCGGCACCCGTGCCTGAGTTGGGAATCAAATCGCAGCGTAGTGAAAACGCTTGCAGCGACTGGGCGGTGGCGTGGCCGACGGTCGCAATTTGGCAATTCCGAAGCCACCGGGCATCGCCGCCAAGTTCGAAAATTCGGTGGAAGTAATTTCGTACACCGTGGGAACTGCTGAAGACAAGCCAATCGGACTGTGGCAATAGATCGATCGATAGGTCGACGGATTCCCAATCGATCGGGGGAGCAATTTCGATCGCAGGAGCAGTAATGCAATTGGCTCCTTGAGCCGCGAACAACTTTGCCAATTTGGAGGATTGGCTGCTGGGGCTGGTGATGACAACGCTCTGCCCGAAAAGGGGTTGTACAGTGCACCAGCATGCATCTGATGCGGCTTGTACGACCTCACCGATAATCGCAATTGCCGGCGCACGAAATTCTGGGTGGCTGGAGAGTGTTTCCGCGACGGATCCTAGCTCGCATCGTAAGACTTGTTGATCGGGCCAAGAGCAACGTCGGACTAAGGCGACTGGGGTGCTAGTTGACTTACCCGCCTCGATTAAGCGTTGGCTCCAATGGCTAGCCGAGGAGACCGCCATGTACAACACCAGTGTTCCCGGAAATTTGGCGATAGAGTTCCAGTCTAGAGGTTCCTCGGATTCGGCGTATCCATCGCTCGATTGTATTTGCCCAGTAATCAATGCGACCGAAGAACTCCAGTCGCGATGGGTGATGGGAATGCCCGTGAATGCAGATGTCGCCAATGCCACTGTTAGGCCGGGTATGATTTCATACGAAATGCCTTCGGCGTTCAATCGATCTATTTCTTCGGACGTGCGAGCAAACACCGAGGTGTCACCACCTTTGAGGCGGACGACCGTAGAAAACTGCATTGCATACTGGACCATCAAATCATCGATATCGGATTGCTTCCAGGTCCCGCCGTGCCCACGTTTTCCAACACAACGTAAAATCGCATTTGGCGCCGCATGTTCCAAGATCTGCGGGTTTACCAAGCCATCGTAAAGGATCACATCAGCGCGTTCGATTGCATGTTTGGCCGCGATGGTGATCAGTTCCGGATGTCCAGGGCCAGCGCCGACGAGAAATACCTTTCCTCTCATCCTGTTACTGCCTCACTGTTGCTGAGTTGGATGAATCGCCGAGTGTAGGTTTCCAGAATCGGTCGATAGGTTGTTTTCGGGTGAGCGAATCGCGGTGCATCGATTCAATCTGCGATGCCCGTTCGCGATCTTCGATCCCAGGTGGGTATTGTTGCATGCTCGAAAAAGGAATTGGCAAACTACTCTGCCCTTCCAGGGTGTTTAGAGCCGCGTCCTTATCCCAACCCACACTGTGGAGGATGAAATGGCGGACCCAGCCTGACTGCAACGGTGCTTCTGGGATCTGGAATCGTAATACCATTTCGTCACCACTTCCCATCACTACGAGACGATCATCGTCACGCTGAATCAAAGCTTCTACGTCGCCGTATTTGGTGAATCGACCACCCAGTGGTGGCCATGCAGGTTCCGTAGTGACTGCTTGATAGTCATACCAATGTGGTTGATGCCGATCGCGTGGCAAATCTCGGCTGAATCCGCGATAGTGCAGGATACCTGATTGAAGCGGCAGCCATTGCATCTCCAGCGTCTGGCTCGATGGATCGATGCGAAGCTGGGCGTTGGGTGCGGGTAACGCGAATGTTTTACCATACCCCAGTCGGATTCTGTCCCAGTAGATTTCGCTGGAGTGGGTGATTCGGATACGATGGTCATCCGTCTTGAACAGCCCATCGAGTGGAATCACGATCGACTTGGGTTTCCCACCGGGGAATCCTATGAAAGGCGATGCTAATTCAAAGTCTCCCGAAGGACCGACAGTCCAGAGTTGAGGCGGGGAGGGCGGGTCCAAATTTGGGTTTTGGTCGATGCCTATGTTGAGGGACGTATCCGTGGGATAGATCCAACCAGTTAAGATCAATTGGGCGGATTGTTTCGTGTCGATAGAACCGAAATCGATCTCAAGGGTAGAGGGCTCGACGAGTCCCTGTTTGAATCGTTTTCGGAATGGAATAGCGACCTTGCCGTCTTGTTCGAGTACCGATCCAAGCCAGTTTTGGCCGTGGTGATCGATCACGGACTTGGGGGGGAACGTTTCCGAGTAGATCCATAGACTTGGTTGTGCGATGGATGGCGGACCAACCTTTTCATTCGAGACAACCTCAATGTCTGCTGGATGATCGACCTGTAACAATGCAACATGATCGAAGTAAGCCGATTCCCATAATTCTTCCGTGATACGGAGTTCGTAAGCATGGTCGTAAGGTTGCATGAGTTTTCCATCGACGAGCAAGTACTCCCAACGTCGATCTGGGAGGACTTTACCTTTGGCGATTTGCAAGCCTAGTGGGGCATTCCATAGTAGGTCGGTGATCAGTTCCCATTTCGAGCCATCCCAGCCGTATGCAAATGGGCACGACCCAATAAGGACCTGCTTTTCCTCCAGGATAGATCCACTCTTCGGATCGATGATGCCTTGGGTCAGTCCATTCACAAAGATCGTGCGCAGCGAGTATGCTGAGTCAGGGCCGAGACCGAAGTGAACGGAGTCCTCCTCAATAATGCGAACTTGGTAGCCAAAGGGGCCAAAGATTTCGACTGTCGAACCGACCGCGTATTGGTTATTGCGGCCCCCCCCATTGGCATCGCTGATTCCTTTGACCCGATACTCTAGGTACTGGTGGTCCTTTTGCGGAGTCGCCGAAAGGATCATCGGTTTTCCATCGATGACCACGGCTGCATCGAGCCAACCATCGGCATTCATATCCGCGATAGAGATTCCATTCGGAGTTTGATCGTCGGGCGGTTGTTGGCTGGGTGCGGGGGCAAGGCTATGCTTGGCGAAGGGAAAGGTTCCGTCATTGAGCCAGAGTTCAACCCCATTTTTAGAGTTAGAGATGACATCGAGTTTCGCGTCGTTGTTCCAATCACCGAGTGCGACGACCGAGTTATCGGAATGAAGAGTGGTGCGGAGCGGTGCTGATGTCGACTGGCCTGGTTGGGTAAAGGTGGAGACGACATGAACACCGTTATGGCTACCAACAGCAAAATCCCAGGAATAATTGTTGTTGAAATCTCCGACCGAAAGCGAGTTCGCGCTCCTCAGCGGTTCCCATGATCCGCCGAGTTCTTTGAATCGGAACTGGCCGTGTTGGATGTTTTCAAGGACCCCAAATCCTTTCGAATGCGAAACCATGATGTCTAGATCGACATCGCGATCGTAATCGACGATTGCGACGGCATGGATGACGAGCGAGGGATCCGGGAGTTGGCTGATCGAGTTGACTTCGCGGAACATTCGATTTCCCATATTCTCGTGCAGAGATACTTTTTCATCGGCGATGGCGACAAGGTCCAGATCACCATCCGATTCCCAATCGATGGGGGTTACTTGTTTGACGTTTTTCAACGACGAAAGGCCGACATCGTCGGTGAGCAGGCTCCATTGCGGGAGTTCGTTCACGGGGGCTTGGAACGAAACGATTTGGATTCCACTATTGCCGTAAAGCGTGAGATCGCGAATCGTTTCGTGCCGCACCGATAAGATTGCTTGCATGGCTGGATCGTCACTCTGGGCTTCGGTCCGCGCCTTCGCACCACGGTGCGCATCGCTGGCGAACCAATCGACGGCGGCGACACCTAGGATAGGTGATGGGAGATCGAGCGAAGCAAGTGGTTTCCAAGCATTCGCTCCCTCGATGGAGCCAAGTTGCAATTGCGTGTCGGACCAAGCAAGGATCTCAGGACGTGTATCGACGTTCCAGTCGAAAAATCGGACGCCAGAGCAAGGACTCAGATCGATCGCGATCTTCGAAGGGGCTTCGAATGGTAAACGCTTTGGATTCTTTTTTCCTGCTTCGAACCGTTGCTGAAGCATTGTTTCGATATCCTTGAGATCGATAAATGCCAATTCGCTTACATCGATGCTCTTAGCATCCACCAGACTCCCTTCCGTATTTTTGGCTTCGCCAACCCATCCGATGAGAATTCCGAAGGCGGCGTCTAGATCTGTCTTGCCCACTTCCACAGCGCGTCGTAGATCGTTGAGATCCTTGGGGCGACGTTCCATTTTCCACTTCCATTCGAAGGGTTGGAGCAGATCGGCCAGTGGTTCCACAAGTTCGAGAGCGGATGGGTCTTTGAGTTGCACAAGGCGTTGGACGAGCAAGCAGAGCAGGTATATGTTTCTCGGATTAGCTCGTTGGACGTTACGAAGAGGTTCTACCGTCTGGGCCAACACCTTCGGCTCGACCGCGCTCATGACTTCTGCGGCATTGTTGAACTGAGTTACCAAAAAAGCGTTGCCAGGAAATTGCTTTACGTACCCTTGGAGTTTGTCGAATAGCTTGGACTGCTCTTCATCAGCGATGATCGTGTTGGCAGCGCTTAGAATTGAAATCCATCGAATGTCTCGCAGGACATCGAGTTGCGTGGCAATAGGATCTTCGGGGTTGGTGTCTCGGTAGCGGCGAATGGCATCCGCGGCACGCTCGAACAGTTCCGGTAGCTTGGCTCGAATTTCGTCAACGTTATTCTTGGGATCCTGGGACAAGTCCATCTGGTATTTGACGTTGGCTAGAGCTGCGATGGCTGCGTTTCGAACGTAGGCCGATTCCTTTGGCTTCAGTGCTTGGAGTTCCTGGTAGATCGCTTCGGCCTTGGAGTACTGCACGTTCTCCAGGAACGATGCGGCGCGGGCGGACTTTTCGAACCGCGAATCAGCGATTACATCTGGACTGCGATTCCATGAGATCGCGATCCAAAAGCCGATCCCAAGACCTGCCAAAACGAGGAGCATTAGAAGAGAGGTGCGTGTTCGGTTCATGAGCTGACTCCATGAGTTCGAAGGCAGTACGGCTCCATCCAAAAATGTATTTCAGGCAGAACGTATGCAAGTTGCCGGTAGTCATCTTTGGAAACTGCGCCGAAGGCGGGAATGTCCGTCAGGTTATCGAGGTGCACGAACTCATGCCAGACATCTTCAGTCACCGAGCAGTTTTGTAGATCGAGCACCGACAAGTTGGGAAAGCTTCCAAGCAATTCCATCAGTTTGACGTTGATCGGCGTATCGCGAACGATGACGGTTCGGATTTTGCTTCGATCGCGTTTGTTCGCTAGATGCATCCAACGGATCGCCTGATCGACATTGAATGTTTGGTGATTTGGCGGCTTGTCGGTGGAAGCGTTGGGTTCCATTTCGTCGCCGGCCAAGATAGAAGTTTCATGGCTCATTGGGGCATGGGTATCCCATTCGCCGATGGAGTCATCGATATGAAAGATCTGATCGAGCAAGCAGTTCAAGTCGAGGAAGGATATGTTTTGGTCGGAAGGATTTGGCGAAACAGATAATCCCAAAGGGCTAACCGCTTCGTTTTTCGAAGAGAGAATCGTAGAAATGAAAAAGATGTAAGCCAGCAGCATGACGACTAAGGCAAGCGAGTGCAGCGCTTGGTACGTGTTGTCGTCGGCGGCTTTTAGTCCTGAGGCGATTAAGCCAAACAGGGTTGCAACGATCACGAATGCAATCGCGACTCGCATTTGACTGTTGGGTCGTTTCACAACCGACTTTGGTTTGCGCATCTCAAGGAGCAGCAGTGTGGTTTGACAAAAAGTAAACAGCGGCCAGTCGTGCACCACATTTGCGGTGCCGTGGAATCATCCAAGCTAAATCGCGAGTGTTACAGGGCGCAATGGAATGCAAAGGATAGGAAGCAGCAGTGCGCACCAACCGAGCATTTGGCGGAAAAACCCCATCGGGACATTGTCGTTTCGGCTGGGGGGATGCTTTACTCCCATGAGCGAGACCAAGATCAACATGACAACGAACAAGCCCTGGCGATAGATCACTGCGCCAAAGATCACATATGCGACGCATGCGAAGTAGGTCGTCCAACTCACGTAACGAGATTTTTCACCGAGCAGTCCGAAGATAACATGCCCACCATCGAGTTGGCTGATAGGAATCATGTTTAAGCCCGTGACAAGCAAGCCTACCCAGGCGGCCATCAGGAGCGGATTCATGTCGACATTGGTGATGCCGAAGACCCACTTCGATTCAAAGAGCCATCCTGAACCACCTTGGATATCAGGGGTCATTGGAATCGCCCCCGGCGTGTTGTCTTGTGAGAACACTCTGGGACGGCCTTCGGGATCGAAGGAGTCCGTCGGTGTATGCTGCATCGGGAACGAGGCTGCAGGGACAAGTTTCGCCAGCATTTGGATGAGGATCGGTTGGCCAAAGGTGTAGGATGCAACTCCCCCAGACCGAAGTGGAACATCCACCATAAGACCCGCGATCGCGATCGGAATCGCGATTACCATCCCAGCGAGTGGTCCAGCGATACCGATATCAAAGATCTGTCGACGATCGGCTTGCCTGCCTTCCATAAGGATAACCGCACCGCATGTTCCTATAGGGCTGATCGGAAAGGGAATGAAGAGGGGCGGGGTGGATCGAATCCCGTAGCAGCGGGTCACGATGTAATGCCCCAATTCATGAGAGCCTAAGATCGCTGTGAGAGATAATGAGAAGAGAAGTCCAGGAATCCAGTTCGCCAGTACGGACCGTCGGACCTCAAAGAGTGAGCCTTGGTTGTATGCCGTTTCAAGGATTTCAACTGGGGACCAAACGGTAAGTCCAGCCCAAGTCATCGATAGGATGGATGCTACCAAAAGAAGGATCGGCATCCGCCAACGTTGAAACCACCGGTTGGGTTTGCTAGGCACAGCAACTTCGACTTCGGGATAATCGGATTGAGGATCGAGCTGGAAATGCAAAGCATCGAGAGCTTTGTCCGCTCCATCAGGGAGTCGAGGTGTGTGATTGAGTGACTGGTTCACCCGATTCGAATCGGTAGGCATATGGGCTCGAGGTGGCTTCGTTGCGGTGATCTCTGCGCGGGGAGGCCGGCTCGCATCATACTATGCGGCCTGCATCGTGGATGTCTGCAGAGGATCCTAGGATTCAAACTACCAATCAGGGGGGAAACGATGGCGGAATTTGGCTTTATTCAGTCACCCTTATCGTCAAGCATTTCCGAAGAATTCTCAAGATGTCTTTCACGGAATCAAGTCCGCCTCGAAATTGTTAAGGTGCTGGATCACATCGATGCCTCTGAGCCCGTAGGTTTCGTTGAGCCCCGGTACGCTTGTTAAGCTTAGAACACAGTCCCGCTGTCCTAAGGCTGGATACGCCCCACCGGCATCGAAGTCGATGAAGTAGAAGCGGACGGCGACTGCGACGATTGCGGGTCGAGGCGATGTTCCAGGATATCGCCTGGCAAGGCATGTGAGAGTACTTCGGAGTTGCTTTTGGAAACGTGAACCTTCGCTCCCTGGATCTTTCTCACCACCACGCGTCGGGCGACGATCGTCAAATAGGTTGCCAGCGAGCTTTCACCGCGAAACCGCTGAAGAAGGTTGAAATTGCGATCGACGATTGAGCTGAAAACTTCGGACACAAGCTCGTTAGTGGTGGGTTTATCGATATCCACCTCAAACAAACGGGCAGTCTGCTCGACGACCCGTGTGATCAAACCAGCAAAACGTTCGCAAAATGTCCTCCATGCAACCGCATCGCCTTGCAAGCAGGCACGCACCAAATCTCGGTCTAGGTTGGAAAGGGACACAGCGACGGACCTTGAGATTTCTGACGAGTAAGGATGGGTAGAAGCGACTGGCTGATTAAAACGATATCGATTTGTTTAATATTAGGTGCGTTAGGCGCCGACAGCAAGCAGATTCAGGTTGCTTGACACCCCTGTTTGATCCGCCTACGATGCCAACGTTGGGACATGAAACGGCTTTTTCACTGAGGATCTTGATTCTCTGCGGGGATTTGATTCTTCTCGATCGCCGTGGATGCGTCCGACGCGTCTTGCATCACATGCAGAGAAAAACAGGTAGAGACACATA
>Ga0194130_10002455_pt1 | contig 26860 bp, 22 predicted proteins | sample TA2KigsurfametaG_FD_160084 | JGI IMG/M metagenome (GOLD analysis project Ga0194130, IMG submission 160084) | Freshwater microbial communities from Lake Tanganyika, Tanzania - TA2015050 Kigoma 12 surface | ecosystem: Environmental > Aquatic > Freshwater > Lake | place: Tanzania: Lake Tanganyika... | reverse complement strand
ACTTCACCATCTGGCGCGACGACAACGAACGGCTTGAGTCGTTCAGGTCGCGCAACTCGGCGTTCGCGTTCATGGACGCAATCCTGGCGGCGGTCGAACACGCCCGCGCCGCCGGGTTCGACGCAATCCCCCAGTCACGGCCCGAGCCGACCGTGCTGGTGCAGGATCGCCACACGCTCACCGTCGGCGGCCGCACGATCGAACTGATCGCCACGCCGGGCGGCGAGACGACCGACGCCATGGTCGCCTGGCTGCCCGACAGCCGCACCCTGTTCAGCGGCAACCTGACCGGCCCGCTGTTCGGCCACGTCCCCAACCTGGTCACGATCCGCGGCGACCGCTACCGCGACGCGCTCACCTACATCGACTCCCTCGACGTGATCACCGAGCTGCAGCCCGACCGGCTGGTCACCGGCCACTTCGACCCCGTCGAGGGCGCCGACCGGATCGCCCAGGAGGTCGCCGACCTGCAGGAGGCGATGCGCTGGGTGCACGACCGCACCGTCGACGGCATGAACGCCGGGACTGACGTGTGGGAACTGATGGAACAGGTTCGCGTGCCCGAACACCTGGACGTCGGCGAGGGCTACGGCCAGACCAGCTGGAACGTGCGCGCCATCTGGGAGAACTACGCCGGCTGGTTCCACCACCGCTCCACCACCGAGCTCTACGGCGTCCACCCGCTCGCCACCGCATCCGATCTGGTGGAGCTCGCCGGGTCCGACGCGCTCGTGATCGCAGCGCGTAACCACCTCGACGCCGGCCGGCCGGTCCACGCGCTGCAGCTGACCGACCTGGTACTCGCCGTCGAACCGGGGCACGCGGGCGCGCGTGCGGTGGCCACGGATGCGACCGCCGCGCTGTTGGAGTCGACCGGCAACTTCTGGGAGGCGGCGTGGCTGCGCCGCTCGCTCGCCAAATTGACCGAACCGGGCGCGCCGTGAGCGTGCCACGGACGACTGCGAACGGGGACTGAGATGCTGCAGGTGCGGGTGCACGGACCGGGCGACGTCCGGGTGGACGACGTGGCCGACCCCGACCCGGGGCCCGACGACGCCGTGGTGCGCGTCGAGGCGTGCGGGATCTGCGGGAGCGACCTGAGTTACATCCGCATGGGCGGCCTGGCCGGGCCCGGGCCCGAACCCATGTGCCTCGGCCACGAGATGGCCGGGGTGGTCGAGGCGGTGGGCGAGAACGTCACCGCGGTGACGCCCGGGGACCGGGTGGTCGTGCAGCCCGGCAACGAGGAGCTCGGCCGGATCGGCGGCGGTGGCCCCGAGGGCGGCCTCACCCCGCTGCTGCTGGTCCGGAGCGCGGACGACGGGCTGCTGCACCCGGTGCCGGACTCGGTGCCGCTCGACGTGGCCGCGTTCGCCGAACCGCTGGCGGTCGGCATGCACGCCGTGGAGCAGGCCGAGGTACGCGACGGCGAGGCGGTCGCGGTGTTCGGCTGCGGACCGATCGGGTTGGCGTCGGTGGCGATGCTCGTCGACACCGGCTGCGAACACGTCGTCGCCGTCGACCTGTCGGCGCGGCGCCGGGAGCTGGCGCTCGGCCTGGGGGCGCAGGCGGCGCTCGACCCGGCGACCGACGACGTGTGGGCGGCGCTGGCGGACCTGCACGGCACCGTGCCGTTCATGTTCGGCCCGACGCCGGCGACGGCGGCGTTCATCGAGGCGTCGGGGTCGGCGAAGGTGCTCACCCAGATCCTGGACCGCGGCCGGGTGGGCGGCCGCTGCTCGGTGGTGGCACTGCACTACGAGCCGGTCGCGACCAGCTACCTGATGCTGTTGATGAAGGAGTTCACGCTGCGCGGGTCCATGGAGTACCCGGCGAGGTTCGCGGACGCGATCGACCTGCTGGCGCGGCGCGACCTGTCGGCGGTGCTGACCGACCGGGTGCCGCTGGAGCGCTTCGACGAGGCGCTCGACCTGCTGCAGGGCTCCGTGGAGTGCGGCAAGGTCCTCGTCACACCGTGACCTGCACCCGCGGCGGTCAGCTCAGCGGGTTCGAGGTCGAGCCGCGGTTCAGCAGGCCGGACCGGAACGGTTGGTCCGGGATCGACAGGGCAAGACAACTAGGCGGCTGCGTCGCCCTGCCGGGCGATCTCCCGCTGGATCTCCTCCTCGGTGATCGCCCGTTGGCCGAAGATCCGCCACCACGAGAAGGCCAACCCGAATCCGGAGAAGATCGTCACGTACGCAGGCCAGGGGAACCCCGACTTGTCGTCGGTGAACAGCCAGATCCCCCAGAGGAGGATGTTGACCGCCACGAACGAGAACACTGTCTGGTAGAAGCCCTGCTTCTGGTGGAGCGAGCTGATCGCCCGCTCCCGGGCACTGTTGGAATCAGCCATGGCATCACGATACCGGCACTGTTTGCTTTCCGGTCGGGAATCGGGGGTCGACCGGATCACTCGGCTCACGAGCGGCACGAGCGGCCCATGGCGCGAGGCCGCTGTCGCAACCGGACGCGTCGCCCAGGTGCCAGCCGGCCCTGAGGCTCGGTGTCACATCTAGCCGTCAGGATGCTCAGGGATACCGAACCTGACCGCGTCGACCCTGATCGAGCCGAGGAGCACACCATGAACACGTCCGACGATCTCCGCAGGCAGCTGGGCCGAACTGCTGCTGAGCGACGCTCCTCCGAGACACCGGTAGTCTCGGCGAACCGCCCACCGAAAGGAGCGACCGGTGACCGACGAAGACGATCCGAGCGCCCGGATCATGGCTCGACTCCAGGGCACCGACCCGCCCGACGGGTTCCTTCGGTCACAGCAGCGCTCCGTCCAGCGGATCACCCCCGACCCGCACGATCTTCCACGAGTAGGTCCTGTGCGTTTGACCGGCATCGGATACGCGTCGGCGCTGTGGTGACCTCGCCGCTGCTCGCCGGGTGGGACCGCCTGGCCCGGCTGGTGCCGGGCCCGAACGAGGTGGCGGCGCGTGTGCTCCCGCAGGGGATCCCGCTGGTGCGCGACGAGTTCCTGGCTCGCACCGGACTGTTTCGCACCGCGCTCGACCCCGACGCCACGCCCGGTGATCCGGGGCTGTTCGGCCCGGACTCGGTCACCTGGAGCGTCGTCGGCCACGTGTCGGTGGCGATCGCCGGCCTGCGGGCGGCACTGCTGCAGACGCTGTCGGTCCCGGTGCCGACCGCCGTGGACAGCACCGGCGCGTTCTACGACGACTTCATGGGTCGCGTCGGTCGGACTGGGGCGTTCGTCCAAGCCCAGAACCTGGGGTCACTCGACGAGGTGCACCGATCCGCCCGACGGGTGCGCGCCCTGCACCGTCGCATCCGCGGCGTCGGCCGTGACGGCACCGAGTTCGACGCCACCGACCCGCACCAGACGGCCTGGGTGTCGGTGACGTTGACCGAGTCGTTCCTGGTCGCCGCCGAGCGATTCGGACCGGGTCGGCTCGGTCGGGCCGACGCCGATGCGTTCGTCCGACAGCAGTCCACTCACGCCGCGCTCCTGGACGTCCGGGTGGACATCGACGAGGTGTTCGCCGACCCCGATCAACGGGCCGCGCTGCAGGCGGGAACGCTGCCGCTTCAACTGATCGAGGAGGGCGAGCTGCCCACCACCTACGACCAGTTGCGCGCCACCATGCGCGCCTGGACCGACGAGCTGTCGGTGTCACGACTCACCCGGGCGCTGCTCGACGGCACCGTCCGGCTCACCCACGTCGACGGGCCAGCGCACACTGTCGGCCGGGCGTTCGTGCTCGCGACCCTCGCCACGATCCCCGACGACTGGCACGAACTGGTGGCTCCGGGATCCAACCGCCTGGTCGAACGGCTCGCCGCTGAGTCCGTGCAGGTTCCACTCGCGACGCTGCACGCGCTGATCGGCGAGCTCCCGTCGGCCCGAGCCGCGCGGGCCCGAGCTGCGCAGGTCTGCGCCACCGCCACCTGACTCCCCCCGAACTTGTACCGCTCATGCCGTTCAGCGCAACGAGGGGTACAAGTTCGGCCGGGGAGGTGGGGGTCAGGAACGGGGAAGGCGGCCGAAGGACCGCACAAGAGCGACCGGGGTCTGCTGGGTGCCCTGACCCAGCGGGTTGTCCCGGAACAGCGACTCGACCAGATCCTCGGACAGGCCGGGACTGGCGCCGAGGACGTTCACACCCCGGTCGTTGGCATCGATGATCGCCACGTCCACCCCGAGTTCCCGGGCCAGCTCGGCGGCCACCCGTTCCGGCTCCTCGGGCCCCAGGTTGGCATGGGTGTCGTACGGCGGGAGCGTCCCCCGCGTCGGTCCGTCGATGGCACGCGCCCCCGGCCCGGCCACTCGGAAGAAGTCGCCACGGCGACCCACCAGCCGCCCGGCGGCACCGGCGACCGACGCCAGCAGAATGCGGGGCACGCCCACCTGCTCGATCGCCAGCTGCATGGTCTCGGGCATGCCGAGCCCGATCCCTGCGGGCGTGCGGTGCACGAACCGAGACAGACCCTGCGCCAGCGCAGTGGTGCGGACCGAGTCGATCGGGTACGAACGGCCCTGGCAAATGGCGACGGCCTTCTCGCTGATCGCGACCACATCGCCGGGCCGGGGACGCACGGGCTCGTCCTGCTCGGCGAACGCCGCCCGCAGGCCGGCGAGCAGGTCATCGCCCACCTCGAACCGCTCGGTGCGCACCGGGGCCCGACCGTGTACCCGGCCGTCGACGTCCGACCACGCGAAGAGGTGGCGGTCGGGGTTGCGGCGAGCTGCGGCGGCGAACTCGGCCACGTCGTCGGTGCCGACCAGCTCGACGACTGCGGCGTCGCCCGCCTCGGTGATCGACAGCACGGGTGGACGGCCGCGACGTGAGCTGCCGTCCGGCTCGAAGAACACCCGGTGCCACAGCTCCACGTTCATGGCCCGCCAGAACACCGGCGACGCCTCGACCTGCTCGTCACAGAACCGGCCGAACTGATCGGCGATCCGCTCGGCCTCCCACCACGGGCGGCTCACGAACGCCGGCGAGCGGAACAGCCCCTGGATGGCGGCGCGCTGGGAACGCATCCACCGGCTCTCAGGCGTGGTGAAACCGACCTTCCACCGTCGGGTGCGCACCCGTTCGGTGAGCACGCCCCGCAGGCCGCGGCGCAGGATCGATCGGCTCCACCCGTCCGACACGAGCGCCGAGGACGGCAGGCCGAGCACCCACTCGACGAGCTCCTGATCCAGGAACGGCAGACGCGACTCCATGGAGTAGGCCATGGAGTTGCGGTCCTCGTAGCGCAGGAGCGACGGCAGGCTGAACGTCTGGAGGTCCTCGACCAGTCGGGCCTTGAGGTCGGCCTGGTGGCGGGCGGCGGCCGGCGGCTGCAGGCCGGAGACGAACGAGTCGCGCAGCAGCGGCCGGATGGGCACCGACCGGCGCCGCGTGGCGAGCTTCCGTCTGATGAGCGGCGCAAGCACGTCGACGGACTCCCGGGCCTCGTGCTGCAGCCGACCCCACTCCCCCGCCCGGCGGAGCTCCTTGAGGTAGACGAACTGGTACGGCACGTACCCGGCGAGCAGCTCGTCGCCGGCCTGCCCGTTGAGCAGCACCGTCACGTCGGGCTGTGCGAGCCGCATCACGCACCACTGTGCGTACGGCGCCGAGGACACGATCGGCTCGTCCTGGTGCCAGACCATCCGGTCGACCTCGGCGATCCACTCCGCAGCGGACGGTTCCACGAACGACGGCGCCGCGCCGGTGTCGGCCAGCACGTCGTCGATGTAGCTGCGCTCGTCGATCGGGTCGCCGGGATACACCACGCTGAACGTGCGCAGCTGGTCACCCAGGCTCGCAGCGTCGGGCGCGTGCTCACGGAGCAGCTCGGCCGACGTGCACGCGATCGAGGACGAGTCGATCCCGCCCGACAGGCACGTCCCGACGGGAACCTCGGCGATCAGTCGTCGCTCGACCGACTTGGTCCACAGCTCACGGAACCGTTGCGGGTCGTCCGCGTTGGTGGTGTGCAGTCGCGGCTTCCAGTAGGTGCCGCGGCGCACGCCGTCGGGACCGTGCACCTCCCACGTGGCGGGTTCGACCTGGCGGACGCCCTCGAAGGACGTCTCGGGCCGGTGGTCGTGCAGCCCGTGGAGCAGGTAGTCGTAGAACCACTGCTGGTTGGGGACCGGCTCCAGGCCGGGGGCGGCGAGCAGCGCCTTGATCTCGCTGGCGAACAGCATGCGGCCGTCGGACTCGGCCACGTACAACGGCTTGATGCCGTAGTGGTCACGCGCCAGGACAAGCAGCGGCTCCGGGCCGCGCATGTCCGCGATGGCGAGCCCCCACATGCCGTTGAACCGGGCGAAGCAGTCGACGCCCCACGCCGCGTACGCGGCGAGCACCACCTCGGTGTCGCAGTTGGTGCGGAAGTCCCAGCCGTCGGCCAACTCCTCCCGGAGCTCGCGGTAGTTGTAGACCTCGCCGTTGTAGACGATCTGCAGGGCCGGGGTGCCGAGCGGCTGGTGGCCGCCGGCGATGTCGATGATCGACAGCCGCCGGTGACCCAGGCTCAGGCCGCGGTGCTCGAAGGTGCCGTGGTCGTCGGGGCCGCGGTGCTCGATGAGGTCGAGCATCTGCGCGAGCAGCGCGGCGTCCGGCGAACCGGTGAACCCGGCGATCCCACACATCGGTGCCCGACGCTACCGGTCGGCTGACCGGTGCCCCGTCATCCCGGGAGCGCCGAGCAAGTGACTCAGAGCCCGAGCGGCGAGCGGGAGGTTCAGAGCCCGAGCGGCGAGCGGGAGGTTCAGAGCCCGAGCGGCGAGCGGGAGGTTCAGAGCCCGAGCGCCGAGCGGAGCGCGTCGACCCGGTCGGTCCGCTCCCAGGTGAACCCGTCGCCCGTCCGGCCGAAGTGACCGTAGGCCGCGGTCTGGCGGAACACCGGCCGACGCAGGTCCAGGTCCCGCACAATCGCTGCGGGACGGAGGTCGAACACCTCACGGACCGCCAGATCGAGCTTGTCAGGGTCGACGTTGGCGGTGCCGAACGTCTCCACCAGGATGCTGACCGGGTGGGCGACGCCGATGGCGTAGGCCACCTGGACCTCGCACCGAGTGGCGGCGCCGGAGGCGACCACGTTCTTGGCGACCCATCGCGCGGCGTAGGCGGCGGAGCGATCGACCTTGGACGGGTCCTTGCCCGAGAACGCACCGCCGCCGTGACGGGCGGCGCCGCCGTAGGTGTCGACGATGATCTTGCGGCCGGTCAGGCCGGCGTCGCCGACGGGACCACCGATGACGAACCGACCGGTGGGGTTGACGAAGACCTCGTAGTCGTCGTTCGCGAACTGCTCGGGGATGGTCGGCTTGATCACCTGCTCGATCAGGTCGGGACGGATCTGGCTGTCGCGGTCCACACCGTCGTTGTGCTGGGTGGAGATGAGCACCGTCTTGAGCGCGACGGGCTTGCCGTCCTCGTACTCGAACGTGACCTGCGTCTTGGCGTCGGGACGGAGGTACGGGATGGTGCCGGCGCGGCGCACCTCGGCGTGACGCTCGGCGAGCCGGTGCGCCAGGTGGATGGGCAGCGGCATGAGGACGTCGGTCTCGTCGACGGCGTACCCGAACATCATCCCCTGGTCGCCGGCACCCTGCTTGTCGAGCAGGTCCTCCTCGCCGGCCTGGCCGGTGCGGACCTCCTCGGAGTCATCCACGCCTTGGGCGATGTCGGGCGACTGCTCGTCGATCGCCACCAGCACGCCGACGGTGGAGCCGTCGTAGCCGAGGCTCTCCCGGTCATAGCCGACCTCACGGATGGTGTTGCGGACGATCGAGGGGATCTCGACGTACGCGGAGGTCGAGATCTCGCCGCCGACCACGGCCAGACCGGTGGTCACGAACGTCTCGCACGCCACCCGGGCGTTGGCGTCCTCGGCCAGGATCGCGTCGAGGATGGAGTCCGAGATCTGGTCGGCCAGCTTGTCGGGGTGACCCTCGGTCACCGACTCCGACGTGAACGTCCACCTGCTCATCGCGCATCCTCCGTGGTGCAGTATCGCCGGGAACTAAACCCGACCAATTCACTCAACATTCTGGTTCGTCGTCAGCGAACCCGCAAGACTCTACGGGACCGTATTGACGACAGGAACACGGGACAGCGCCGGCTGCCCCGCACCAGCGCCCGCCACCCGTGTCGAAGGCACACGTGGGGCCACGTCCGGCCGGTAGCCTCAGTTGTACGACGACGACGCGAAGAGGGTGATGGCAGGCGGCCTGGTCGGTTTGCTCGACGACGTGGCGGCGCTGGCGAAGCTTGCGGCCGCTTCCATCGACGACGTCGGTGCGGCCACGGGCCGGGCCAGCGTCAAGGCCGCAGGTGTGGTGATCGACGATGCAGCGGTCACCCCGGCCTACGTCAAGAACCTGGCCGCCGAGCGCGAGCTGCCAATCATCCGCCGCATCGCCGTCGGGTCACTGCGCAACAAGGTCCTGTTCATCCTCCCGGCGGCGCTACTGCTGAGCGCGATCGCCCCGGCGGTGGTCGAGGTCATCCTCATGTGCGGTGGGGCGTTCCTGAGCTACGAGGGCGCCCACAAGGTCATCCACGCGCTCGCCCACGACGACCACGATCACGAGGTGCCGGCGCCCATGCAGGGCGACGAGGCGGAGTCCCGCACCGTCGCCAGGGCGATCCAGACCGACTTCGTCCTCTCGGCCGAGATCATGGTGATCGCCCTCAAGGAGGTCCTCGACGAGCCGCTCGTGGCGCGGGCCGCGATCCTGGTGGTCGTCGCCGTGCTCATCACCGTGGTCGTCTACGGCGTCGTCGGGCTGATCGTGAAGATGGACGACGTGGGCCTCGCATTGACCGAGCGGGACTCGCCTGCGGCGCAGCGAACCGGACGGGCGCTCGTCCGGGGCATGCCCGTCCTGCTGCGGTGGCTGTCGATCATCGGCACCGCCGCCATGCTCTGGGTGGGCGGCCACCTGCTGCTCGCCGGCACCGAGGAACTCGGATGGGGTGCGCCCTACGGGCTGGTGCACGACGCCGAGCACCTCGTCGCCGGGGTGGCGGGCGTCGGTGGTGTGCTCAGCTGGCTGGTGGCCACGCTGGCGTCGGCGGCGGTGGGCATGGCCGTCGGGTCGCTGCTCGTCCTGATCGTGTCGAGGCTGCCGTTCGGCAAGGGCGGCAACGACCACGACGCCGAGCCCGACGAGGCACCGACAACGGGCGAACACACCGTCTGAGCGCCGTCGCCGGACCCCGGTGACCAGGTCGGGCCCGGGGGCCGCCGTTCGACGACCGCCGGGCCCGAGCCCCCACCCCTCGACCACCCGGCCCCTGTGGGCCGGGGTCCGCTCAGGCGCCCTTGGCGGCCCGGAACCCGGCGTCCAGGTCGGCGAGCAGATCGTCGACGGACTCGAGTCCGATGCTGAGGCGGACCAGACCCGGGGTCACACCAGTGCTGGCCTGCTCGGCCTCGGTGAGCTGCTGGTGCGTGGTGCTCGCCGGGTGGATGGCCAGACTGCGCACGTCGCCCACATTGGCGAGGAGGCTGAACAGCTCCAGGCTGTCGATGAACTTCTGCCCGGCGGGCGCGCCACCCTCGATCCCGAACGCCACGATGGCGCCCTGCCCGTTCGGCAGGTAGCGCTGCGCCCGCTCATGCCACCGGCTCGACTCGAGCCCGGGGTATGCGACCCACTCCACCTCGTCGCGGGCCTCGAGCCACTGCGCCACCGCGAGCGCGTTGGCCGAGTGCCGCTCCATGCGGAGGCTGAGCGTCTCGATGCCCTGCAGCAGCAGGAACGCGTTGAACGGTGAGATGGCCGCGCCCAGGTCACGTTGGTACTGCAGGCGCGCCTTGAGGATGTAGCGCGCCGGGAACAGCTCCGGCGGCAGCTGCGAGAACACGAGCCCGTGGTAGCTGGGGTCGGGCTGGGTGAAGTTGTCGAACCGGCCGCTCGCCTCGTAGTCGAACGTCCCGCCGTCGACGATCACGCCACCGATGGTCGTGCCGTGGCCGCCGAGGAACTTGGTGGCGGAGTGCGTGACGATGTCGGCGCCGTGTTCGAGCGGACGCACCAGGTACGGCGAGGCCAGCGTGTTGTCGATCACGAGCGGGATGCCGTGCTCGTGCGCCACGGCGCTCACGCCCTCGAAGTCGAAGACGTCGCCCTTGGGGTTGCCGATGCTCTCGCCGTAGAACGCGCGGGTGTTGGGGCGGATCGCGGCGCGCCACGCGTCCAGGTCGTCGGGATCATCGACGAAGGAGACCTCCACACCCAGCTTGGGGAACGTGTAGTGGAGCTGGTTGTAGGTGCCGCCGTACAACGATGCCGAGGACACGATGTGCCCGCCGTCCTCGGCCAGGTTCAACAGCGCAATGGTCTGCGCGGCCTGACCGCTGGAGGTGGCCAGCGCACCGATACCACCCTCCAGCGCGGCGACGCGTTGTTCGAACACGTCCTGGGTGGGGTTCATGATGCGGGTGTAGATGTTGCCCAGCTCGGCCAGCCCGAAGAGGTTGGCTGCGTGCTCGGTGTCGCGGAACACGTAGCTCGTCGTCTGGTAGATCGGGGTGGCGCGGGACCCGGTGGTCGGGTCGGGGGCGGCCCCGGCGTGGATCTGGCGGGTCTCGAATCCCTGCTGACCGGTCATGTGTTGGCTCCTCGTGCTGCTGGTGACGTCTGCGGATCGACGCCGAGGCGTAAATCCGACTGAACTGCTCAGGATTCTAGGTTGGCCGATCGGCCGACCGCAACCGCTGGCGCACCGCAACGACCCGGAACCCCCCGGACACGACCACCACTCGCAAGGTCCAGACGCGGAGCGAGCCGCCCCGAGGGGCGGCCCGCATCGCATCCAGTTGGACAACCCGACTCAGGTGGTCGAACTCTCGCCCGCCGCTCCTGCCGGGAGCCCGATCTGGTCGGGATCGAAGCCGTCCTCTCGGGATTTGGTGATCGCAATCGCCACGACCAGCAGGCCGAACAGCGGCTTGGCCAGCACGTCACCGATCGAGTAGCCGACCTGGCGGACCACCTCGGCCGTCGCTTCGTTGCTGATCCACGACGGTGCGATGTACGCCAGCGGATAGATCCCCCACGTGATGAGGATGATGTATCGAAGGCTGTCGACGAGCTTGCGCACCCCGCTGCTCTGACGCTCCAACGACCGCCCCAGTTCAATGAACAACACGTAGAGGATGTAGAGGAACGGGATGGTCGACGCAATCCCCCACACGGTCCGGGCGGTCGAATCAACCGGCGAGATCTCACCCGGCCATCCCAACAGGATCATGGCGACCGCAGCAATGATCAAACGAGTGAGCAGGCTCTTCGTCGAGTCCTTCGGGAGCTTGAGCACGACGACCAGCTCGGCAAGGAGGAGCGGCACGGTGAGCAACCAGTCGACGTACCGGTACCCCTCGTTGAACGGCTCGCCGTCCTGGACGAACTCACCCCCGATGAAGCTGAACGCGGAGTTCCACGAATCGAAGATGCGCACGTAGTGGTAGAAGGCGATCGCCACGACGAGTGTGGTGAGCGTCAGCGCAGTGTGGTACTTCGGTGCCACCCGTCCCCTGACGAGCAGGAAAAAGATGAATGCTGCTCCCATGCTCGCGATGACGAACGAGAATGCGTTGTAGACGAGGTAGAACTGCGCTTCGGTCAGTGTCAGGTCCATGTGTCCCCCCTGTGAGACGTTGACGGCGTGGCTAACTCATGGTGCAACCAGCGTCATGGAAGTTCATTCCCCGAGAGCGTGATGAACAGTGTTCACCGCCGGGGCGTGGGCACTGTCTGACAGGTGGTGGTGAGCGAGGACCGGGAGTTCCGACCCCAAGCGGAAACCTCAGGGGGCAGCCGTTCACGCGGCGCGTTCGATGCGCACCAACATGGCCGCCGACGGGGTGACCCGTCCGCTGGCGTAGGTGCTGAGACGTGACGCGCTCGTGCCCACCAGCGCAGCGAACTGCGCGCTGGTGAGACCCGACCGTTCAACCGCGGCCCGCACCCGCGCCGCCACCTCGTCCCGGGCGTCCTGCTCCACCTGCTCCCGGGCCCGTTCCACAGCGAGTCGGAACAGCGCGCTCACACCGTCGGGGTCGCGGTAGGCGAGGTAGCGCTCCACCCGGCGCGCCGTGGGTCCCCACGGTGATCGGCGGATCTCGGCGAGCACCGGCTGCCAGTCCGGGACCAGGCCCCGGTCGATCACGGTGACGAGCGCCTCGAACGGCCAGGTGCGGACGTCGTCGTGCGGTGACGCGTCGACGTTGCGGAACTGCACCGGCATCAGAGCGCTCCACTCAACCGCAGCGCGAGTTCCTGACACGCGGCCACGACGTCGGACCACTGGTGCCAGCGTTCGTCGAGCGCCTTGTAGCGCGGCAGCTCGTCGATCACGTCGACGTCACGCGGCTGGGGGTCGGCGAGCGCGGCGACGAGCGACGTGAGGACCGACGCCGGCTCACCCGACCGATCGACGTAGTAGTCGTCGATGCCGGCGAGCACCCGCAGCGACTCGTCGATCCCCAGGTGATCCGCGAGCGCGACCACGTCCAGGTGGTCACGCACGGCGTTGCGCTGCACGACCAGGTACGCCTTGACGCGGAGCGCCTCGGCAGCGGTCGGTGCCACGACGACGTGTCCGTCGCCCACGTCCACCTCCACCGTCTCGAGCGGACGGACCCGACGCATCTGGCGGAGTCCCGCCTCCACCCCACCGAGACTGCCCATGATCGTGAACGGCGGCTTGGACGCGCGCACCGAGGTGGCCCAGCCGTCGGTCGCCTCGACGGCCTCGAGCACCTCGTCGTAGCGGTCGACCAGGTCCGACAGGACGTGGTCGTGGCCGAAGGAGTCCCGGTGGCCGGCGTGCAGCGCGGCGGCCGAGCCGCCGACCAGCACGGCGTCGGGCACCACCTCATGCAGGCGCGCCGCCGAGGCCAGCACGGTCCGCAGGGTCTCGCTCAGCTCTGTCACGCTGATTATCGTATCTGATAATCAGCGTGACCGGTTCAGCCCGGGCGACGGGCGAGGGCCAGCAGGTGCAGCAGGTCCATGGCGACCGTGGCGGCGGTGATCGCCGTGGTGGCCGTCGGGTCCAGGTGCGGCGCCACCTCCACGACATCGGCGGCCACGACGTTGAGCCCCGACAGCCCCCGCCGCAGCCTGCGGGCCTGACGGGGATCGGGGCCATCGACGACCGGCGTGCCGGTCCCCGGGACGAACGCCGCATCCAGGAAGTCCACGTCGAACGTCAGGTAGACGGGGTGGTCGCCGACGCGCTTGCGGATCTCAGCGATCGTGACCTCGAGCGGCCGGTCCAGGAGTTCGTCGGCATCGACGATCCGGAATCCGAACGTCTCGGGGTTGGGTGTGCGCATCCCCACTTGGATGGATCGCTCGGGCACCACCCAGCCCTGCCGGGCGGCCAGCTTGAACATCGTCCCGTGGTTCAGGTCGTCGCCCATGTCCCAGGTGTCGGAGTGCGCGTCGAAGTGGACCATCGACAACGGACCGTGGTGCTCGGCGGCCGCAGCGAGCAGCGGGTACGCGATCATGTGGTCCCCCGCCGAGCGCGAACACCGACACGCCGGCGCCGTGGATGGCGGCCACCGACTCGCGGACCTCGTCGACCATGCGGTCCGGGTAGCCCGGCCACATGACGGTGTTGGGTGCGTCGCCCCAATCGACCACCCGGGTCTCGTCCCAGATGTTGAAGTCCCACGGCCAGTGCCCCCACGGGTACTGGCCGACGAACACCGACTGCTCGCGCACCGCACGAGGGCCGAACCTGGCGCCGGGCCGGTAGGTCGTGCCCATGTCGAACGGCACGCCGACCACGGCGATGTCGGCTGCGGCGAGCTCACGGTCGAACGGTCGACAGGCGAAGGTGAGCGGGCCCGAGTAGGTGGCCTGGGTGAGCGCGTAGACGTCGATGTTGTTCATCGACGGCGATCGTGGACATCGCCTGTCAGGCGACGGGCTGCATCGCACATCGACGGGACAGACCGACCAGCGCGAGTGGCAGAGCGACCCGCGTCAGTCGGATGCGCGCAGCGTCAGCGCCGCGAGCGAACACGGCGGCAGCACCGCCTCGGCCGAACCGTCGGTCACGGTGACGCCGGTGAGCGGCCGGGCGCGCACCCGGTCGGGGTCGCTCCAGGTGTTGCGGGCTCGCGGGTCGTCTGCGGTGAGCACCTCGCAGTCCCCCACCCCGACGAGCCGACGGCCGACGAGCTCCACCTGCAGCGGTGCGGACCGGCGCGGGTCGCGGTTCACGGCCATCACGTGGAGCTCCCCGTCGCCCAGGACGGAGGTGACGTCGAGCACCGGTTGGGTGCCGGCACGCCACAGGTCGAACGTCGGACCCTGCTGAACGACACGCAGGGAGTCGCCGGCACGGCGTTCGCTGAACATGCGGAACGCGTCGTGGATCGACTGGACCAGCAGGTCGTCACCCTTGGTGAGCAACGGTGCGATCACGTTCACGATCTGGGCGATGTTGGCGATTCGCACCAGGTCGGCGTTGCGGAGGAACGAGTTGAGGAAGCCCGCCACGACGAGCGCGTCCTCGAGCGTGTACACCTCCTCGATGAGCGGCGGGGCGAACCCGTTGACCTTCGCCGGCAGTCGGGTTTTCAGCAGGCTGGTGGGCATGGTCCGGTACCAGACGTTCCACTCGTCGAAGCTGAGCGTGGGGGTGTGCTCCCACCCCTCGGCGTGCGCAACGTCCGCAAGCACGGCGCGGAGCTGGTCGATCTGCGCGTCCACGATCCGACCGAAGGACAGCCAGCGGCGCGTGTCACGGGTCAGCTTGCGCGCGTAGCGGTGCACGCTCAGGTGGTCGAGGCCGGGGCCGAACCCGGCGAGCACCTTGCGGTCCCAACTCGGGAAGTGCCGCAGGTTCGGATCGCTCGACCCGCACGCCACCACCTCGATCCCGGGGCTGACGTCACGCATGCACGCCGCTGCCTCACGGGCACGGCGCGTGTACTCCTCCACCGTCGTGTGCCCGATCTGCCACGGGCCGTCCATCTCGTTGCCCAGACACCACAGGTCGACGTCGTAGGGGTCGGGGTGGCCGTTGGCGGCGCGCTCGTCACCGAGCGGTGTGCCAGTCGGCGCGTTGCAGTAGGCGACGAGCTCGCCGGCCGACTCGGGCGTTCCGGTGCCCAGGTTGACCGCCATCATGGGCGTCCAACCCATGCGGTCCGCCAGCTGCAGGAACTCGTCGGTGCCGAACTGGTTGGACTCCAGGTTCGACCACGCCCGATCCACGCGCACGGGGCGGTTCGCTTTCGGCCCGATCCCGTCCCGCCAGTCGTAGCCCGAGACGAAGTTCCCACCCGGATAGCGCACGGCGGTCATCTGCAAACGAACGAGCTGTTCGAGCACGTCGGTGCGGCACCCGTACTCGTCCGCGTGGCGACTGGTCGGCTCGTAGACGCCCTCGTAGACGCATCGACCCATGTGTTCGAGGAACCCGCCGAACACGCGCGGGTCGACATCGGCGATCCGGTCTGCGGCGTCGAGCGTGACGGTGGTCGCCCGGCGGACACCGTCTGTCGCCGACATCTCCTTGCCGTCGCGAGCGGGACTCACGCCGTTCCTCCGGCAGCGCGAACGGCGCGGGCGATCTCGGCCCAGCGACCCAGGTGGTCGGGGTGGGCTGCGAGGTCCTCGAACGTCAGGTACGAGGTGACGGTCGCGGCGAGTCCTGCGTAGCGCTCGACGAGTCGGTCGGCCACCTCGTCCCACAGCGCCACGACGGCGAACTCATCGAGCATCTCGTCGGTGATCTCGGCGGCCATACCGGCCAGGTCGCCCGCCTTGAGCCGGTCGTTGAGACGGGCCGAGGTGCCCTCCCAGCCGAGGTCGTCGAACTGGAACGCGTAGTTCTTGGTGGATCCGTAGAACGCGATCTGCATGCGGGTCCGCTCGACCAGCGCGGCGCGCTCCTCGGGCGTGTCGCCCGGCGCAATGAACACCGGCACGAGCAGGTCGACGTCCTCCACCGGCCGGCCGGCGCGGGCCGCTCCCTCGGCCACCGCCGGGACGAGTCGCTCCTCCAGGTACCGGCGCGAGTGGAGCGGGTGCACCTGCACGCCGTCGGCGACCTCGCCGGCCATCCGGGTCATCCACGGACCGACCGCCGAGATGTCCACCTTGATGTCGCCGAACTCGTGGCGTCGTGGTCGCCACATGTCGGGCAGCAGCGTCAGCGACCAGTACGGGCCCTGGTGGTCGAGTCGTCGCTCACCGGCGAACGCGGCGAGCACGTCCTTGACCGCGAGCACGTAGTCACGCAGCCGTGGACCGGGCGGGTCGAACTCGGCGCCGTAGCGCCGCTCCACGTGCGCCCTGACCTGGCTGCCGAGCCCCAGCCGGAACCGGCCGCCGGTGTTGCCGGCCAGTTCCCACGCCAGGCTCGCCATGACCGTCGGGCTGACCGGGAACGCAACCGCCACGCCGGTCGACAGGCTCAGCGACGGCGCCGCGGTGGCCGCCGCCGCCATGGACATCCACGGGGTCTGGCCGGTCTCGGTGAACACCAACCCGGAGCAGCCGGCCCGCTCGACCGCACCGACCATCACATCGAAGTCCACCACGCACCCCCGTCTGCCAGCCGCTGCCGGGGCGATGGTAGGCGGGTCGGGCGTGAGCGGGCCGGGTGAGTCAAGCGAGCCGGGACCAGTGCACCGAACCGAGGTCGAACTGGCAGCATGGTGGAGCGTGCGTGTTGCGGTGAGTAGATGATGATCGCGAGTGTTGAGAGTGAGCGGAGAGGAAGTGGAACTGGTCAGCGATGGCGACGGGCTGGCCATCATCGGTGGCCCCTCGGCCGTCGAGCGCTTCATGGCCGCCGTCGGCCTGTCCGAGGAGGGTTCGGCCCCGATCGGGTCCGTGCTTCGGACCGGGAGCGTTGCAGCACTGACCGGCTCGGAGGTCGCAGCGAACGCCGGTCGGTGGGTGAAGCTGACCGAGGATTCGGCCCGAGCGGTCAAGCAGTTCGGGCTCACCCCCACGAAGAGTCCGGGTGTCAGTCACGCCATGGTCGGCGAGCCCGGGAACATCAAGCAGTGGATCCAGGTGGTGAGGACCCCCGCATCGATGCTGACGAATCCGGCCATGCTCGCCGGGGCTGCCGGGCTCATGGCGCAGATCGCCATGCAGCAGCAGATGGATGCGATCATGGACTACCTCGCAGTGATCGACCGGAAGCTCGACGATGTGCTCCGGGCCCAGACGAACGAGGTGCTCGCACGTCTCGACGGGGTCGAACTCTCGGTGAAGGAGGCAATGGCTGTCCGTGCCTCGGTCGGCCGCGTCTCGGAGGTCACGTGGTCGAAGGTGCAGGCGGGCGCCCAGACCATCCACGAGGTCGAGGGGTTCGCGCTCCGCCAGCTCGGAGATCTCGCCGAGCGCCTCGAGCGGAGCCGCAAGGTCGGTGATCTCGCCGATGTCACCAAGGAAGCGGAAGCCGAGGTTCAGAAGTGGTTGGTGACCCTCGCTCGCTGCTTCGAGCTCCACGACGCAGTCGGGGTGCTGGAACTCGAGCGGGTGCTGGACGCAAGTCCCGACGAACTCGACCGGCACCGCGTCGGGCTGCGATCAGCACGCGACGAGCGGCTCGCTCTGATCACGGACCACACGGGCCGACTCCTCGACCGCATGCACGACGCCGTCGGTATCGCCAACTCGCAGGTCCTACTCAACCCGAGACAGTCACCGGCGATCGTCAGGTCGAGTAACCACGTGTCCTCCGACGTCCACGAGTTCCGCCAGGTGCTGGGGATCGAGTCGGGCCACGACTCCTCGACGAGTCGGCGGTGGCGCGAGGCGGCAGCCGACACCCTGGACCAGGCCAAGACGGTGGGCGGTCACGGTGTCACCGGGATCAAGCGCCTCGGAACCGGAGCCCAGCGGGGCGCGAGCGCGGCAGCCCGTCAGCCGGGAAGATCGATCTCGTAGACGATGAAGCCCCGGTGCTCGGCGACCCGGTCGTAGAGACGGCGGGCCGTGTCGTTGGTGGTGTGCGTCTGCCAGTAGAGCTTGCTCGCCCCAGCCGCCTCGGCCTCACCGGCGGCGGCTGCGATCAACGACCGGCCGACACCCCCACCCCGGCGGTCCGGGCGCACGAACAGGTCCTCCAGGTAGCAGTACGACGAGGTCGACCAGGTGCTCGGGTGGAACACGAGATGGCAGATGCCCACCAGTTCCCGTCCGTCGAATGACCCGAGCCCGACGACCGACGTGTCGTCACTCGAGAGCCTCGCCCAGGTCCCGTCCGTCGTCGCCTCGTCGAGCTCGTGCTCGTAGAACTCCAGATAGCCCTGCCAGAGCGGCCCCCACTGGAGCCGGTCGGCGGGGTCGAGGCGTCGGACATCCACGACCTCGTCCTACCACCGACCCGACCGCACCCGCACGGGCAGACGGCAGGGGACGGGCCGTCGCCCCACCGGATCGACTCAGCGGTCCCGCGACGGCACGCCGAAGCGGGAGCGCACCTCGTCGAGCGGGAGGTCCGCCATGGCGAGGTGGTCCACCAGCGAGAAGTCCTGGTCCGTCCGGGTCCCCCGCTCGAAGGCGTGGGCCACCACCTCCATGGCCCCGGGCGCTGCGAGCACCGGCGGACCGTCGATGTCATGGATGAAGCGGGCCTCGTGCACGCCCAGGTTGCCGAGGAACTGGATCCAGTGGGCCTCGGTGTCGGCCATGCCGATCTGCATGGCCCCGAGCGCCACCTCTTCCAATCCGGACGGGCCGTACGCGGCGATCACGTGGGTCATGTCGTGGGCGGCGAACACCCCGGGGTACGGGTCGTCCGGGTGGGGCAGCTCGAACCCATTCGTCTCGTAGAACTCGGCGAACGCCCGCCCGAGCGACCCCGCAGGGCAGTCGCCGAGCGAGCGGATGCGTTCGAACACCTCAGGGGGGACCTCCTCACCACTGTCCGCTGGGCGGGCGAACACCGGCTCCTCGAGGTCCGCACGGTGGGCATCGAAGAACCGCCTGAAGTCGGCCTCGGCGACCGCTCTGCCGCGCGCCACCAGGTCGCGGGCCACGCGCTGGCTCTCGTCGGTGATCCCGAACGCCCGCGCGTATGCATCGGTGCGTTCCACCTGGGCCTCGGTGAGCGGGTGACGACACTGCTCGGCGAACACCATCATGTGGAAAATCCGATGGCGACGCGCCTCGTCGTCGACCCGGCCGGCCGCCCGTTCGGGCGACAACGGGTCCAACGACCTGGGGTCGATCGAGGTGTGGAACCAACCGGTCGCGAGCGCCCCGATGAGGGCCCACTGCTCGTCGGTGGGTCCGCCGTCGACGTCACAGGAGCCGATGAGTGCGGCCAGGGTGGCTTCCATCCGGGAACGGTCGAGCGTGCGATCCATGTCATGAGCCATATCGCGAGTATGTGGCGCAAACTGCGTAAAACCAACCAGCGACCCCGGCACCGTCGCGACAGGGAGCGGCGACCGACGGCCGACCGACGCCGCCACCCCGGGTTCACCGGCCTCCGGCCCGGCGTCCGACGGACCGGAACGCTTCGGCCGACACCCGTGGTCGCCGACCGGAAGGGGTGCCCGTGACCACGAGCGTCCGCCTAGCGTCCCGCAGGTGGAGCCGATCCCTCCCGCCCTCGAGGCGACCATCCGGACCCGGCTGCGGGAGCGCCTGACGCAGGGCCTGGCGTTGGCGTGCTTCGACGCCCGGGGCATCCGCTTCGCCGGCGGAGTCGGCCACGCCGACGCCATCACCGGGCTGCAACTCGTCCCCCTGAGGGGGCCGAGAACTGATCCGTGGCTGGGTCGGGGCCGTCGCGGCTGACCCGATGGGGTCGGACCCGGATCTCGGGCGCGTCGAAGCTGAAGGGTTGTGAGGTGTCTGTCGGCCTTGGCGTGCTTCAGGCAGCGGAGCGGTACTCGTTGATGAGTCCGCCGCAAGTGGCGTGTCGCTGGATCGGTTGGCCTGAGCCGATCGGGACGGCCTTGCCCTGGTCGTCGGGTGCTCTCTGGTGGAGGCTCCGGTGCGGCCGGTGGCCGTTGTAGTGGGCGATGTACTCCGCGAGGATCCGGCAGAGCTGGCGTTCGTTCCAGATGATCGTGCGGTCGAGGAGCTCGTGTCTGAGCGTTCGTACCCATCGCTCGGCGAACGCGTTCGATTGTGGTGCTCGAGGTGGGGTTCGGATGGCGGTGATCCCGGAGCCGGCGAACACGCTGTCGAACGACGCGGTGAACTGCCCGGCGCCGTCGCGGATCAAGAACCGGAACAAATGGACGTCGGGAAGCCGCATCAGCAGGTTGCGGGCCGCTTGGGTGGTCCACGGACCGGTCGGGTTGGTGGTGACCCCTGCGAGGTGCACGCGGCGGGTGCCGATCTCGATGACGAACAGCACGTGGAACCGCCGCAACAGCGCGGTGTCGACGCACGCGAAGTCGGTCGCGATGACCGCTTTCACTTGGGAGCGGATGAAGTCGGACCAGGAGGGCCCGGTGCGGTCACGGGCCGGGTCGATGCCTGAGTTGCGGAGGACCTTCCAGACGGCCGACGCGGCGACGCTGTGGCCGAGGCGAAGAAGCTCGCCGTGGATCCGCCGAAAGCCCCACGTCGGGTTCTCGCGTGCCAGTCGCCGGAGATCGGGGTCGATCGGAGGCCGCCCGGGCTTCGCGGTGGGTGGCTGGGTCCAGTGGAGGGCGACGAGGCGCCGGTGCCAGCGAAGGACGGTCTCGGGGTGAACGATCAGGAACGTGGTTCGCTGGTGGGCGCGTTCCATCGCCGTGGCGAGAACAGCGAGGATCGTCCGGTCGGTGTCGGTGAACTGCGGTCGGCCGATCTGGCGTTGGAGCACCAGGACCTGATGGCGGAGGGCGAGGATCTCGGCGTAGCGAGCATCTCCGGTGGCGAACACCCACCGGAATCGGGTCAGAACGAGGCGTGCCAGAGGCGGGAAGAGGGCCACGAGTGCAGAACGCTACCCGCCGTCCCGCCGCCCGAAACCCTTGAGAATCCGGGGCGGATGAGTATTCGGCCCCCTCACGGCCGGTAAGCCGGCTCGCTCCGCCAGCTTCGCCGAGAGCACGTCGTACACGCCCGCGATGGCCACGACCTCGCCGTCGGCCAGCAGCGGATGCACCGCCTCGTCACGCCTGGGGACGGATCCTCTCAGCTCAGCAGAGCCCGCGCCGCCGAGCCAAGGACCCGGTGATGGTGGACCCCGTCGCCGAGCTCGCGGGCGGCTACCCCGTCGTGGCGAGGGGGGCTCGTCCGTCGGGGTGGATGCCGTACCGGGCTCGGACCTCGGCGAGGGGCTGGTCGAGCATCGCCTCCCAGTGTTCGGCCTGGATGTTGTCGACCGCGCGTCCGAGTTGCCAGCCTTCGGAGATGGCACCCATCAGCGGCACGATCGACTGGGGCCGCAGGTAGGTCATCTGGGCGGTGACGATCGAGATCCACATACCGAAGTAGGGGAATTGGATCTGCGCGAGGCAGAACGCCTGGACGGCGATCTCACCGAGTCCGGTGGAGTCGTAGCCGGTGACGACATGTTGGAAGTCGTGGTTCTGGAAGCCACGGAGGACCGCGTGCTGCATCGGCTCGGGCATGTTGTCGAGACTGCCGCTCGCGACGAGGTGCTCGTGGAACTTGCGGTAATCCATGGCAATCTGTTCCGCGAGGCCGTTCTCGACGATCCAGTCGTGGAACACTCGGCCGAGTGTTCCCTGCTCGAGCACCGCGAGCGCGTCCAGTTCCATCGGCGGTGCATAGTCCTCACCGCTGGTCAAGTCCGCGAATCGGGGGTCCTCCACGATGCCATGGACGTAGGCCCGACGGACCTCCTCGGGGGCATGTGACCACCACTGGTTGAACAGGAAGTGGGTCGGATTCTTCGCCTGGTCGTTGATCGAGGCGATGAACAGATCGGCGAACTCCGCAGTGATCCTCTCTAATTCTCCCTCGGGTGATTCCATGAGAGCAACTGGACGCTCGACGCTCCCTTCGTGGCCCTCCCGTCACCTCGGCTGCGTCATAATTGCGGAGCGCATCGCCCACCAGATCAAGCACTCGAGGCGTCGACGTCCGAGCGAGGACACCCGATGGATGACACCCCTCCCGATCCGGCCGCACCGGCCGGTGGCTGAACATGAGCCGCCCGCCGTCCGTGCCCGACGTGATCGTGCTGGCCGACACGATCGAGACGATGACGCGTCCCGGGCGCGCCGAGGCGGTCGCCGTCTCGTCCGGGCGGATCGTCGCGGTCGGCAACCGCGAGGACGTGCTCCTTACTCGGGGCGCCCGGACGACCGTGGTCGATCTCGGGACGCGAGCGCTCCTTCCCGGCTTCTTCGAGCCCCACACCCACCCTGACGTCTGTGCTCAGTTCTCGGGATGGGTCGACGTCTCGAGCTTTCGCCACGCGCGGGTCGCCGACGTCGAAGCGGAGCTGGCCGCGGCCGTGGAGCGGACACCGACGGGCGAATGGATCTTCGCGTTCGGGTTCGACCCGATCCTCACCGCCGATCTCGGACGGTGGGATCGCGCCCGTCTCGATGCGATCACCGACCGCCATCCGGTGTTCGTGATGATCCAGTCAATGCACACCGCCTACGTCAACACGCTGGGTCTGGTGCGCGCGGGCGTCGCCCTCGACGCCGATGATCCCGGGGACGGGGGTCACTACGGGCGCGACGCGGCAGGTCTGTTGAACGGTCGCCTCGAAGAGCAGCCGGCGATGGCGGCCTTCGCCCCGTTCTTCCTCGGCTCGGCCGACGCGACGCGCACGTCGATGCGCTCGGTCTACGACGCGTATCGCACCGTCGGGATCACGTCGATCGGTGTCGCGGGGACCTTCGGCGACCCCGCCATGCTCGCCGATGTCGCTCGCGAGGCGCCGGTGCGCACGACCGCGTACTACCACTCTGCGATGGCCGATCGGCTCGATCGCGCGGATCGCATCGGGGACCGGTACCGCGTCCGCGGACTGAAGCTCTGGTACGACGGCTCGCCGTACACGGGCACGATGCTGCTCGACGAGCCGTACCTTGAGAATGATCTGTGTTGTTGCACGCTGGGGATCGCTCCGGGCACGGCGGGGCGAGCGAACTTCGATCCGGCCGACATGGTCGACCTCCTCGCCGGCCTGTATGCCGACGGTTGGCAGGTGATGGCGCACTCGCAAGGCGACCGTGGGTGTCGGGAGATGCTCGATCTCTACGGCCGGGTCGTGTCCGCCGACGCCGATCATCGATGGCGTCTCGAACACTGCGCACTGATCTCCACCGACGACCTGGTCCGCGCCAAGCAGCTCGGCGTGTCACCGAGCTTCCACGTGAACCACGTGCTGCACTACGGGCCCGAGCTGCGGGACCAGATCATCGGCCCTGAGCGCGCCGAACAGCTGATGCCGATCGGTCCGGCGGTCGAGATGGGGCACCGAGTGTCGTTGCATGCTGACGCGCCGATGTATCCCACCGATCCGCTGTCGTTGGTGCGCACCGCTGTCACGCGCCGGACCCGACACGGGGATCGCCTGGCCGGGCACTTCGCGATCGACGTTCGCGCCGCGTTGCGCGCCGTGACGATCGACGCTGCATGGCAACTCGGTGCCGACGACGACACCGGCTCGATCGAGGTCGGCAAACGGGCCGACTTCACCGTGCTCGAACGCGACCCGTTCGACGTCGCGGTCGATGACCTCCACCGGATCGAGGTGCTCGACACCTGGCTAGACGGCCGGTCGACGACAGAAGCCGGGATGGCGCGCTGACGCTCGCCGCCGACATCGCGATGTCGGCGGTTCGTCGGCGGTTCGCCGACAGGCGGTCAGCCGGCCGCTTCGAGCTGGGCCTGAGGTGGACCGAGGATCTCTGCGCCGTGGCAGGGCCGCGGTGGCTGCCATCTCACCGAAGTCGGTGTGCGTGCCGATTACTCGGTCGTGGGCGTTGACCTGCGGCGATACCGGCCGATGATGAAGCCCTGTGTACCGCATCCTGTACCGATTCCTCGCCGCGATGGCACGCTTGGCGGTGCGTTCGGGTCGCGCGAAGGATCTCGAGATCATCGTGCTTCGCCACCAACTCGCCGTGCTTCGCCGACAGATCGACCGGCCCGAACTCACCGACGACGACCGAACCCTGCTCGGCGCGATCGCAGCCACACTCCCCCGCCGGCTACGCGAGGGCTGGCTCGTCACCCCCGACACCCTGCTCCGCTGGCACCGCCGACGCGTCGCCCGGCACTGGACCCAACCGACGCGGCCGCCAGGCCGCCCGCCAACCAAAGCGGACCTCCGACGTCTGGTCCTGCGCCTCGCCGACGAGAACCCGACCTGGGGCTACCGCCGCATACACGGCGAACTCAGTGGCCTCGGCCACAGCATCGCTGCATCCACCGTCTGGCAGATCCTCAAGTCTGCCGGCGTGGACCCCGCACCCGCAAGCGCAGCGGTGACCTGGTCGGAGTTCCTGCGCTCCCAAGCCGCCATTGCATGCGATTTCGCCACCATCGACACCGTCACCCTGCGCCGGTTCTACCTGCTGTTCTTCATCGACATCCCGACACGGACCGTGTACTTCGGCGGGGTCACCGAACACCCGACCGGAGCGTGGACCACCCAAGCCGCCCGGAACCTCTTCCTGCGCCACGGCGACCAGCTCACGGACGCGAGAGCGCTCGTGCGGGACCGTGGCAGCCAGTTCATCGACGCCTTCGACGAGATCTTCCGCACCGAGCACATGAAGATCCTCCGCACCCCGATCCGCACACCGGCCGCGAACGCGTTCGCCGAACGCTGGATCGGAACACTGCGACGCGAGCTCCTCGACCGCACCCTCATCTGGAACCAACGACAACTCGAACGCCTCGTAGCCGACTACATCGACCACTACAACCAGCATCGACCCCACCGCTCACTCGAGCAACGACCTCCCGCCGGCACCATCGCCGGATCGCCACCCGACCGGCTGCTTCAAGTCGTGAAATCGCCTCGCTGCGGCGGCCTCATCAACGAGTACCGAAATGCCGCCTGACCAGCCACGACCGAGTATTCGGCACCCACAGGATCAACGGGTGGCATACACGCCGCCCCGACCAACGCCAAGACCCCGACCATCACAACCAGTCGTCCGACCCGAACCCGGTTCAACCAGAACACCATGATTCTTCTCACCCCTTGGCGGTCGCTCGAACAGCGCCGGTTGGGAATGGAGCCTGCCACAAGGCCGCACGGCTTTTAACGACTACATTCCCCCGCAACGGTTGCAGGCGCACCCACCGGGTCGGCAACGTCCTCGGCGAGCGTCGCCGATGTTCGAGACCCTTTGCGTGCCGATAACTCGGTCGTGGGCGTTGACCTGCGGCGAGGCCAGCCGATGATGAAGCCCTGTGTACCCCACCCTGTACCGATTCCTCGCCGCGATGGCACGCTTGGCGGTGCGTTCGGGTCGCGCGAAGGATCTCGAGATCATCGTGCTTCGCCGACAGATCGACCGGTTGAGCACCCCGAGCAGGTCACGGCGGTGCACTGCACCGGGCAAGCCGCCGACGTGGACACCACTGACGACTTGCGCTCAATCGAGGCCTGAGCGACGCGCCGATCTCGGGATCCGATCGGCGATCAGCGCATGCCCCGATGCCCCGCTGGGGTCCTGATCCCGACCTCCACACGGTCAACGGGCGTCGAGGTCGGATGCCACCTGGCGGGCGAGCGCGGCCAGTTCGGGTTCGAGCGCGTCGACGCGGTGATCGAGGTCGTCGGCGAAGCGGGTGCGGGGGATGGACCGATCCGCCACCTGTGCGTCGGGTGACCAGGTGGCGTGCAACATGAACGGCACCGTGCGCCCTCCCGGCGCCCGCAGCGCGGCGAGCGGACCCGTCGACGGGTCCCCCGCATCGAAGAGGTCGATGCGCAAGCCGTCGTCTCGCAGCACCGGCACGGTGACCCACCCGTCGTTGCCGCCAGGCTCGCCGCCCGGCCGGGGGACGTAGGCAGGCGAGCACGGGTACTCGTCGAGTGCGAAGGCCCACTCGCCGACCACCGAACCATCGGTGCGATCGATCGAAACCAACCGACCGGCGGTCTCGCTCCCGGGAAGCGCTCGGCGATCGATGCGGCCCTCACGCTCGTAGAGGTCGAGAGCCCGCTGGCAGATCAGCTCTGGCTTGTAGCCCGAGAACACCTGGTGGTGTCGGGTGGACGCTTTCAGGCCTGCCGGCGACAGGTCGTTCGTGGACAGCTGGGTCGCCCAGTACTTCTCACGGTCGGCGATGTCGGCACGCTCGCGCACGGTCGCCGCGTCCGGGTCGATCTCCAGGATCGACACGCCGCCGGGTGACATCGGATGGCAGTACATGCCGGCGAACCGGGGATCCACCGGGTGGCCGTCGGCGTCGCGGTCGTCGGCTGACAGCCAGAAGGCCAGGTCGGTTTCGTTGGTCCGCTCGTAGGTGATCCGAACGCCGTCGCGGTCGTCCCACGCCGCCCAGTAGTGCATGGTCTCGGGGGCCAGCGTGAGCGCCACCGGGTCGACCGGCTGGCCCGGTGCCACCTCGTCGAGCTGGTCCTTGCGGACGAGGAACGCTGGCGCGGTGGTGTTGGTGGTGATCGCACGCGGGCCTAGCCCGAAGATCTCGTTCGGGTCGGCCTTGAAGGCGCAGTCCACCATCACCAGCCAGTGCTCGGTCTGGGCCACCGTGTGCATCGACTGCGGCACATGGGCGCCCGCCACCGGCCAGCGCGTCACCCGCGGGCCGGCGTCGGCCAAGTCCACCCGGACCACGTGCAGCACCCCGTGGACCGGGTCGTGGCTGATGGTCCACAGGCACCCGCGCTCGGGGCCGATGACCGGGTGCGCGCTCGACACCACCAGGGGCAGGACCGGATGGTCGATGGCCGGGGCCCAGGCATCGCGGTGGCCG
>Ga0194130_10002449_pt1 | contig 26908 bp, 23 predicted proteins | sample TA2KigsurfametaG_FD_160084 | JGI IMG/M metagenome (GOLD analysis project Ga0194130, IMG submission 160084) | Freshwater microbial communities from Lake Tanganyika, Tanzania - TA2015050 Kigoma 12 surface | ecosystem: Environmental > Aquatic > Freshwater > Lake | place: Tanzania: Lake Tanganyika... | reverse complement strand
CACCTCCTATTGGAGGAATAATACCAATTGTTTGTTCCTTTGTAATTTTATAATTGTTGGTGATCAATGTGTTTTTCTCAGAACAAAAAGCTGCAGATTTTACAATTTTTTTGTAATTTTCATTATTTTTAAAATTTTTATCTATAAATTCTAATATTAAATTTCTAAACTCTGCTATCGACATATGATTATTAATATTAAATTCTAAATAGTCTTGTTTGCTAAAATCTCTACTTTGACCAAATAATTTTAATTTAATTTTCATTTAGGATTATGATATTAATTCAATTCTAATAGAATTTGCTGTGACAAATTTTTTATTTCATCGACAGCGTTACCTTTTGTTTGTTTTTCAACAGCAGTTTTGCCCTCACCCATTGCAGAATTATATATTTGTCGGTTGCCAATTATTGTTTTGGTCGACAAAAGTTTTAAATTTTTTATAAAATTATTCGTTTTTTCAATAAGTTTAGATCTTTGATTAGAACGATTGATTTGAATCAAAGTTTTTTTTTCAGCTTGTTTTGCGATTTCTACTATTGCACCTGTTGCCCAAAAATCGACATGAGATGCTGAAACTGGTATTATAATTAAATCTGCAGCTTCTATCGACGGACGTGCGTCTGACTCTATTTTAGGCGGTGTATCAATGATTACTATATCGTGATCTTTTTTTAAAATTTTTGACTCATATTGAGCTCCCCATAAACTTGCTGTTTTAAATGTTAAATTGTTATTAGGAATTCCCTTTTCGGTTCTAATCATAAACCATTTACCTAAACTTCCCTGCGGGTCAGTATCAATAATTGCCACTTTTAAATTGTGATATTTTATAAATGCTAAAGCCAGATTAACTGTGAGAGTAGTCTTGCCAGTGCCTCCTTTTTGTTGAGATATAGTTATAACTTTTGATAGCATGTAAAATATTATTATATACATGGGGAGAATTCAGATAAATAGATCTAAAATAAAATCAAACTCAACTTAATTTAATCATTAATTAAATCATATTGAGAAAAATATTCCCGTGCTGATTGAATTTTGATTATATTTTAATCTATAAATTAAAATTTGGATAATTTATCTGTTAATAAAAAATAAAATATAATTAAGTGACATTTTTTGTTTGCATTCAACTTAAATTGATCGTTAAATATTTTTTTTTTAGAAAAAAATTAAAATGAACAAATTATTACTGCCACAAGACGTTGTTGGAGGATCTTTTTGGTTAATTTCTGTAGCAATGATTGGCGCTGCGATATTTTTCTTCATTGAGAGGGGTAGATTGGCTCCAAAATGGGGCACAGTCATTAATCTTGTCGGTGTAATTGCCCTAATGTCCTCCATACATTACTTTTACGCAAAAAATTTATGGGTTTTGAATGGTCAAGCACCAACAGCACTAAGATATATTGATTGGATACTGACTTTTCCACTTTCTATACTAACTTTTTATGTAATGTTACGATCAGTAACCGATGTAAAGAGAGGAATGTTCTGGAGATTGTTAGTTGGAACCTTAGTTTGGGTTATCGCGCAGCTTTTAGGAGCTTATGGCTACATGAGTGTAACCCTTGGATTCTTAATTGGTATTGTTGGTTGGCTTTATATTATTGGCGAACTTTATATGGGGGAAGCAGGAAGAGCCAATGCTTCATGCAATAATGATAAGGTGCAGATGGCTTTTTTTGCAAATAGATTAATAATTACAATTGGTTTTTCCATATATCATATAGGCTATTTTATTGAACATTTGGCTGGAGGGGCAAATATAAATAGCTTGAACATAATTTACAATTTAGCAGACGTATTAAATAAAATCATTTTTGGAATGATAATTTACAGCGCAGCATTGGAAGACACTAAGAAAGTAATTTAAGGGGGAATAAAATATGACTAAAGGAGCAGACATAATAGCAGGCATAATTCTAGTTGCGCTAGCGATAGCAATTATAGTTTATTTACTTCATTGGCTTTATAGGAGATCGTCAAAGGAAGTTTCCTTTGTTCGTACAGGAATGTTTGGTGAAAAAGTAGTTATTTCTGGTGGTGCTTTTGTACTCCCTATCATTCATAATATTACACAAGTTGGAATGCGTACTTTAAGTTTAAGTATAAAAAGAGATGGAAACAAATCATTAATAACAAAAGATAGAATGAGAGCTGAATTACTTACAGAATTTTTTACAAAAGTTCCACCAGATGCAAAATCAGTATCAACAGCTGCACAGACTTTGGGTAATAGAACTCTTGACCCTGAGCATTTAAAAGAAGTTGTAGCCGGCCGTTTTGCTGATGCACTTGGGGAAGTTGCAGCAAAAATGACTTTAGATGAAATACAGGAAAACAGAGGACAATTTGTTAGAGAGGTTGCAAAAATTGCTAATGCTTCCATCGGTCATACTGGACTAACACTCGAAACAGTTTCAATAATTTCCTTAGATCAAGCACCCATTGAAATGTTTAATCCAGCCAATACATTTGACTCTCAAGGTTTAACTCAATTAACTGAACAGATAGAATCTAGAAAGAAAAAAAGAAATGACATCACACAAGATACAAAAATTTCAATTGAAAATAAAAATTTAGAAACCATTCAAAAAGAACTTGAAATTAAAAAAAATGAGGAATTTTCAAAATTTCAGCAAGAGAAAGAAATTGCAGTCCAAAGAGCTAAAGAAAGAACTGAAACTATTAAAATAAAAGCTGAAAAAGAAAGAGAAGCTGAAGAAGCAGAGATAAGAAGTCTAGAACAAATTGAGGTCGCGCGAATTTCTCAAAATCAAGTTATCGAAGTCGAGAGAAAATTAACAGAAACAAGATTGATTGCAGAAATAGAAAAACGTCGAAAAGAACAAAATGATCTTGAAAAAAATACAGCATTTGAAATAAGAAAAAAAGATCTAGAGACAGAAGTGAAGATTTTGAATTTGGATGTAGAGAGTGAATATGCTCGATTAGAAAAACAGAGAAATGTTGACATAAGACGTGCACAAGAAAAAACAGCAATAATCAAGGAACAGTCTGAAAGACAAAAACTGGCTGAGGAGTATCAAATCATCTCTGAGCAGCAAATTAAGAATGCTAAAATCGAGCAACAAAAAAATATAGATACACATAGAATAGAGTCAGAAAAAATTGTAAGACTCCTTGACATAGAAAAAACAAAGAGATTAACTATTGAAGAACAACAAAAAGATCTCGAAATCATAAATAAATCAAAACAAGTTTTAAAATCGAAAGCTGATGAAGAAAATATCAGAGCGATGGCCATTGAAGCTGAGGAAAAAGCTAAATCAGCTAAGTTTGTTGAAAAGGCGCAAGGAATCAAAAAGGTTGATGTTATTAATGCTGCTTCAAAAGCAGAACAAGATAGATTTGCAACTATGGCAGCAAAGTTAAGATATGAAATTGATGCTGCTGGTCACGAGGCATTAAATGCTGCAGAAAATCTTAGAAGCGACGCTAGCAGAAGAAGCGCTTTACGCCTTAAACTTGCTGATAAAATAGAATCCATTATCAGAGAAAGCGTCAAACCAATGGCAAACATAAATGATATTAAAATCATTGATGTTAATGGGCTACCAGGATTTAGCGGGACATCAGAAGGCTCAGGGGGAAATGGTAGATCAGATAGCGATACTACTAAGGAGGGTGGAAGAAGTGGTGGAAACCTAGCAGATAACGTTGTTAGTTCTGCTTTGCGTTATAGAGCTCATCAACCTTTCCTTGATGGTTTATTAAAGGAAATAGGAATGGCACCAGGTGAAATTAGTAACATTAGAAATATTTTGGGAGATTATGAAAATCCAAAAAAAGATTTTCATATGAATTTTGAAAATGAACCAAATAAAGGCAACAAAGATCCTAAGTAAAATTAGTGAGAAAGTATTATGAGTAGTAATTTAGAAAATTGGGCTAAGAAATTCGAGGATCTTACTAATAGGGATGAGGCTATTGCTTCTATGGCAAAGTATTATTCATGCTCTTTCATGTTTGATATGGAAAAAGTAAAAGTTATTGTGGAAATGCACGATGGCAAAGTAAAAAAAATTAATACTAACCCAGGTGGTTTGGATGCATATGATTTTGCTCTTCGAGCTTCAGCGAATACTTGGAGAGAATTTAGTCAGGCTATGCCAAAACCAATGTATCACGGCATCTGGGCAGCGAGTTTTAGACAAGATTTAAAAATCGAGGGCAATCATTTAATTTTAATGAAAAATTTAAGAAATTTTACAATTCAATTTGAACTTTTAAGAAAATCAGGAGTTCCAGTATAGAATGAAATTTTATAATTTAATAAAGGAAAAAAAATGGTAAAACATCATAGTGTAATTGGTAAATACGTCACAATAGAAGTAGACGATTGCGAATATAAAGTTTTTTATCTTCAAAATGGAAAAGGAATACCCTTAATTTGTCAGCATACAGCTGGTTGTCATAATCATCAATGGAGAGGACTTCTTGAAGATGAGGAAATTATAAAAAACTATAATATAATTGCATATGATTTACCGAGACATGGCAAGTCAGATCCACCTCATAATAAGGAATTTTGGAAAGAGGAGTACAAATTAACAAAAGAACATTATTGCAATTTTATTATTAAATTATGTGAAGCGCTTGATTTAAAAAAACCAATATTTATGGGATCCTCTTTTGGGGGAAACGTAGCTTTGCAATTAGCACTCAGACACCCAAACAAATTCAGAGCAGTTATTCCAGTAGAAGCAGCAGATTATGCACCTGGATTTTATTTAGATTGGTGGAGACATCCTCATGCTAATGCCGCTCAAGTATGTGCCAGTGGAGTATGGGATTTAATGGCTCCTCAATCCCCAGAAAAAGATAGGTGGTTAACATGGCACTATTACACTCAAGGTTCAGAGGCTTTTAGAGGAGATTTATATTTTTATTCAGTTGATCATGATTTAAGACACGAACTAAAAAATATTGATGGGCATAAGTGTCCAGTTATAATGATGACTGGAACATATGACTATTTAACTCCTCCTGAAGCTACAGAAAATACTGCAAGACAAATAAAAGGTGGGGTTTATATTGAAATGCCAGATATTGGACATTTTCCTATGAGCGAAAACCATGAATTATTCAGAGTTTATTTATTAGAGGCACTAAAAATTATTAACGAGAAAACTAATAAATGATTAAAGAAAAAACAGGAGTACAACTTAATCAGTCACATAAAAATGTAGATGACTTTAATACCATAAAGTACGTTTTACCATTATTGAGAGATGAAAAAACTAGAAATAGACTTATTGAAGAACACAGATCCACTCCAATTGGCAGGGCACCTCATAAGGGTCAACCAATGGTAGAACATAGTAAAGATTTAATAAGGGTTTTAGATAAATTAAGAAGACAGCCAATGACAGGAAAAATGTTAACCGTGTGCAAAAAGCCTCATGAGGATTATAGAATTGGAATTGTGAGTGGGGTTAGAGGACAGCCAGTTAAAATTTTTGAAGAGTCGTTTTCATCTGAAGAAGCATGTGAACACGCTATTTTTTTAAGAAGAATTGCTGAGCTTTTAGAAAAATATCAGGAATAATTTACAATTTACTAAATTTATATTATGTTAAAAATCACTGGCTATAGCGATAAATACCAAGCCTTCCCCGGAGAAAAAATAAAATTTTATGTTAATTCTGAAAAAAGTGAAGATTATGATGTCCAGATTGTAAGATTAATTCATGGGGACACAAACCCAGAAGGACCAGGTTATAAAGAAGAGGAGATTGGCGCAAGTTGTAACAAATCTTACCCTGGTAGAAATCAAAAAATTCATGCTGGTTCTTATGTAATTATTCCACAGGATGATCGTTTGAATTTAAAAAGCTTTACTTTGCAAGCATATATTTATCCCACTACACCAGGAAAAGGTAGACAAGGCTTACTAACAAAATGGAATGAGGAAACAAGTAGTGGTTATGGTTTATTTATTAACGAAGACTCATGTCTTTCGATAATGATTGGAGATGGAGCTGGACAAGTAATTAAATTATCAAGTGAAAAAAAACTATTAAGAAAAGTTTGGTATATTGTTGCAGCAAGTTTTGACTCAGAAACTGGTAAAATTAAACTTTATCAAGAGCCCTGTGTTACTCCAACTAACGGAGGATTAGGAATGTCAATGCTATTTCCTGCCAATGAAACTACAGCATTTGTTGAGGCTACAAATAATGTAAAGCCAAAATCCAACGATGCACCTTTCCTAATTGCAGCATCTACCATTAATGATAGATCTGGAAGACATATATATGGTGCTCATTATAAAGAAGCATTAACCCCTATTGAATTGCCTAAACAGGGTTTTATTTATAATGGAAAAATAGACAGACCGAGACTAAGTAAAAAAGCTTTATCAAAATCAGAAATAGAGTCTTTAGCCAGGGGATACGATGGATGTTCAGCAGAAATTAGATCTGAGGTTGTAGGTGCCTGGGATTTCCATGCAAATATTACAAAAAATATTGCCTCAACTCACATAATAGACACTACATCTAATCATTTAAATGGATTTATAGTAAATTTACCTGTCAGAGGAATGACAGGATATAATTGGACAGCGGATGAAATGGTTTTCCACCATAAGCCAAACGAGTACGGTGCTATACACTTTCATGATGATGATATTGATGATGCAAGATGGGAAGTTGATTTTACTTATGAAATTCCTGACAGAATTAAGAGTGGAGTTTATGCAGCTAGACTTAGAATCAATGGAGAAGACTCGCCAGAGACTGAGGATTTTATTCCATTTGTAATTAAGCCTCCAAAAGGCAAATCAACAGCAAAAGTTTTACTTGTGTTACCAACAAATAGTTATGTAGCATATGCAAATGACAATTTAGCAACAAATTCTGTGGTGGCAGAACTGCTGGCGGCAAAAGTTCCGGTTATTTCAGCTTCAGATTTATATTTAAATGAACACAGAGAGTATGGTTTGTCTACATATTCACTCCATTCAGATGGTAGTGGTGTATGTTACTCCTCAAGACTACGTCCAATACTAAATATGAGACCCAAATATAGACATTGGCTATCACCATCTTTATGGCAATTAAATGCTGATCTTCATTTAACAGATTGGCTTGAAAATAAAAATATAGATTTTGATGTTATGACTGATGAAGATTTACACACTGAAGGTGTTGATTTATTAAACCGTTATCAAGTTGTTTTGACAGGATCTCACCCAGAATATAGTTCAGAAAAAATGTTAGCTGCTTATGAATTATATCAACTGAATGGTGGTAGATGGATTTATTTAGGAGCTGATGGATTTTATTGGATAAGTGAATATCACCCAGATAATTTGAATATTATTGAAGTTAGAAAAGGAGAAGCAGGAACAAGAGCATGGACCGCAAAACCAGGGGAGTATAATAATGCATTTGATGGTAAATATGGAGGCATGTGGCGAGCAAGAGGAAGAATTCCTAGTAAAGTTTGTGGTTTGACGTTTACTGCCTATGGTTTTGATGTTTCTTCTTACTATAAAAGAGAACCAGATAGTAAAAGACCTGAATGTTCATGGATTTTTGAAGGAGTAGGTGAGGATGAAGTCATAGGGGATTTTGGACTAGTAGGAGGAGGAGCTGCAGGAGTTGAATTAGACAGATATGATCTTGAGTTTGGCACACCTCATAATGCTTATTTATTAGCAAGATCTGAAAATCATACTAACTTAATGTTACAAGTAAATGAAGAGATTCATTTTTCAGTTAGAGGCTATCATGGTGGTGGAACAGAAAATCCAATGGTAAGAGCTGACATGATTTACTATAAAACTCCTAAAGACGGTGCAGTATTTGCTCCAGGGTCTTTGTCTTGGTGTGGAAGTTTATCTTACAATAATTATAACAACAACGTTTCTAGAATTTTAGAAAATGTTATTCAAGGATTTTTAAAAGAAGGATCTCTTCCTTAATGAAACAAAAATTAATTGATAAACCAAGTGGCACAGATGGAAAAGCTATTCTTGGTTCAGACAATACTACAGTTTTAAATGAATTAGAAAAAACAGCATTAAAAGATTTAGATAAAGATAAACTTAATGATCTAGGCGAGTGTCTTTATGTGCTTAATAATAGAAAATATGGACCAATTCCAGGCGCTTATATGGTAATGTGTATTAAACCAGGTAAAGAATGGTGTGTTGGTCAATTAAATGCTGATAGAGCTAAACCATTTATCTTATTTCAAGATAAGGTTTTTACTTCGATTTTAGAAGCACAAAATGAGGCAAAAAAAATTAAAAATTCTCGAGGTGAATTTGAACCAAAACGGTGTACCTGAAGTTTTAAAATGCTCAAATATATAATTAAATTAAAAGCTTTTAAAAATAGCGGCTTTTTCAAAAAAAATGGTTTTTTATATTATTTCGCTGACCTTAAATAAAAATAAAATTTATGTCTGAAAAAAATCTTTGGTTGTTTATTTTTGTATTATTGTATGCAGCTTTCTGTTTATTTTGGGGTGTCAGAGGTTCAAGATACAATTCTCAAAATCCAGAGGATTATTATTTAGCCAATAGAAATATTTCTTCCTGGGTATTTTTTTTTGCAGCAACAGTTTTGACATTCGGGGGTTTAACTGTAATCTCACAACCTAGTCTTGTTTTCCATGATGGCTTTCAATTTATAGGAACAGCATTTATAGTTATAACAGTTCCATTAGGAAGTATCATTTTCTTTAAAAGACAGTGGATGTTAAGTAAAAAATTTGGGTATGTTACCCCAGGTGAAATGTATCATGATTATTATAAGAGTGATGCAATTCGAATTATTTCAGTTTTAATAACCTTTTTTTTCGCAATACCATTAATAGCCGTTTTATTTGGGGCCACAGGTTATTTGTTGAGCACTCTTACTAATGGATATCTTTCTAGAGAATTAAGCATGTGGATAATTTCAAGTATAGTTTTATTCTATACAACGAGGGGAGGTTTCAAATCTATTGTAAGTGTTAGTGTAGTTCAATCTTGGTTTTATTTCTTAACAATGACTACTTTAGGATTGATAACTTACTACTTTATTGGAGATATTGAAATATTTGGAAAATCTTTAGCGAAGATAGCGAATACAAAAATTAGTTTTTGGGGTAATACCGGTGGTTATGGCGGAGGAGATTATAATAGTTATTTTGCTTTACCGGGTGTCATCCAATGGGTTGCGGGGCTAGGAAAAAATGATGCGATTGGTGGTCCTTGGACAGCAATGATGATTTTTACTTTTACAATATCCTTTGCAGGAATAATTCTTTCGCCTTCATTTTCAATGTTGTCTTACTCAGTTAAACACCCAAAAGCTTTTTCTTATTATCAAATTTGGGGATCAGCAGTTGTTGTTGGTTTAATAATGTTTATATTTACAACTTTTCAAGGAATTGGAGCAAGCTTATTAGGATCAAATCCTGAAATTAATAGTAATGAGCTTTTTATAAAAAAATTATTACCAGAAATTTCTCATAATGATTATTCATTAATCATTTATCATATAATAAATTTAATGGATGAATATGCTCTTTGGTTAACTGGCATATTAGCTGTAGGGCTAATTGCGGCACTTCAGTCTACAGCAGCTTTTCTTTTAATGACTTCAGGAAGTATTATCACAAGAGATTTTTATAAAACTTATGTTAATAAAAACTTAAATTGGAGCAAAGAGCTCGGAACAGTTCGTGTAATAACGATGCTAATCTTTTTAGCATCACTTTATTTAGCAACTTTTGCTAAGCCAGCTATGATCATCTTCAGTGGAATTTCGATTTCAATTGCATTTCAGTTTTTGATTCCTTTGCTTGGATTAATTTGGTTTCCTTGGATAACAAGAAGCGGAGCAATATTTGGACTTATATCTGGAATTATAATTGTTATTTTAACAGAGACTATTGGACAGCAAATTTCAGGAAACAGATTACCTTGGGGAAGGTGGCCTTTGACTATTCATTCAGGTGTTTGGGGTTTATTATTTAATTTATTTATTTGTTTTTCAATCTCTGTTTTTTCTCTATTAACAAATATTGATCAAGAAAGAGACGATCGTCAGAAATTTCATGATTTTATGAATGATCATATGGGACTTCATCCAAGCAGAACAAAATTAAAATCATTTGCATATGTTATAGTTTTAATATGGTTATTTTTTGGAGTTGGTCCAGGTCAAGTAATTGGTAATAATTTTTTTGGAGCTCCAGATGCTGGATATGAGTCTTGGATATTAAAAATACCTTCACTATGGGGATATCAATTAATTTGGTGGTTTTTTGGTATAGGTTTAATTTGGTTTTTGGCAAACAAAATGGATTTATCAACTCTGCCAAATAAACCAATAAAAATAGGGGATCTCCATAAAAAGCCTGACGAAGTTTTAGGAGAGGTAAATTATTTAGATAAGTTAGGAACCGGATATGGTTGGATTTTAATATTAATTGGTATAACTTTACTTGTAATAACTCTTTTCGCTTATTTAGTCTAAATTTTATGAGTTTAAATAATTTTTCATTTGATACTACAGCAGGAATTAGGTTCGGTAGTGGAATGTCCAAAGCATGTGCTAAAGAAATTTCACAAAGGTTAGGGTCTAAAATTTTATTTATCACTGATAAGGATTTGATGTCATTAAAACTAACTGATCCAATTTTAAATGAATTGAAGAAATTTTCTCCTGTGGTTGAAATATTTCAAGATGTAGAAGCAGATCCATCTCTTAAAACACTTAATAAAGCAATTGAAATAGGAAAAAAAATAAACGCTACAGGCGTCATTGGATTTGGAGGAGGATCTTCAATGGATGTTGCTAAATTGACTTCATTAATTCTAGGTTCAAATGAAAAGTTGGATAACGTTTGGGGTGTGTCAAATGCTAAAGGTCCAAGATTGCCCTTAGTTTTAGTTCCAACTACTGCTGGAACTGGGTCAGAGGTAACTCCTATATCTATTATAACGGTTGGTGAGGAAGAGAAGAAGGGTGTTTCGTCAATATTAATTTTACCAGATATTGCAATTTTAGATCCAGATTTAACTGTTGGATTACCACCACTAACAACTGCAGCAACTGGTATTGATGCAATGGTACATGCGATTGAAGGTTACACTTCTGTAAACAAAAATAATAATCCTATCTCAAAAATGTTAGCTGTTGAGTCACTTAAACTTTTAGGTAGTTCGATAGAAAAAGCTGTATTTAATGGATCTGACTTAAAAGCTAGAGGAAATATGTTGTTAGGCGCAATGCTAGCTGGAAAAGCATTTGCAAATTCGCCTGTAGCAGCTGTTCATGCCCTTGCTTATCCAATTGGTGGAACTTTTCATGTGTCTCACGGACTTTCAAATTCAATTGTTCTTCCATATGTCTTAAGATTTAATAGTGTAAATAATAAAACAACCAAAGAATATGCTGAATTAGCGCCATTTATTTTTCCAGAAATAAATATAAATCGAGGTAGTCAAGCGGTGTGTAAAGAATTTATTGATAAATTAGAAATCTTATCAAAAAAACTTGGACTTCCTCAAAAATTAAGAGAATTAAATATACCAAAAAATGCATGCAAAAAAATGGCTTCTGATGCTATGAAACAAACTCGTTTGCTGATTAATAACCCTAGAGAATTAAGTGAAGTTGATGCTCTTAACATTTATGAGGCAGTCTGGTAGAAATATTTATGGAACAAAAAAATAAAGATATCTTTGAACAAACAACAAAATTTAATTCAGGCATTCGACTTTACATGTTTCAAACAGGGTCCATTAAAACAAAAATCAAATTTATAAAAATGAATCAAGGAGAAGAACCTTACGAAATACCTGTGCCATGGTTTTTAATTAAACATCCTCAAGGTGACGTGATTATTGATGGTGGAATGCCGATTGAAGCGGCTCTTGATAAACATAAGCATTGGGGCTCTGTAATTGAGGCTTATGATCCAGTTATGAAGGTATCAGAATGGTGTAGAGATCAAATAAAAACCGTTAATACAAATCCAGAAGATATAAAAAATGTTATTCAGACTCATTTACATTTAGATCACTCTGGAGCAATAGGACATTTTCCAAATGCTACTCACATAACACAGAAATCCGAATATGATTATGCATTTAACCCTGACTGGTTTTCTCAACCAGCTTATGTAAGACAAGATTTTGATAAACCTAATATAAGATGGAAATTCTTGCAGGGAAAAAAAACCGATTTTTACGATGTATATGGCGATGGTGTCATTAAAATAATATTTACACCAGGTCATACTCCAGGCCATCAATCTGTATTAGTTAATTTGCCAAAAACTGGTCACATGTTATTTACTGGAGACGCTTGCTATACAGGAGATCATTGGTGCGATAAATGTCTACCAGGACTTGTTTCATCAGCTTCGGATGCTGCAGACTCAGTGGCAAAACTAAGGAAAATTGCAAAAGAAACCAATGCAAAAATTGTCTGGGGCCATGATCCTGTTACTTGGTTGGAATGGAAAAAAGCGCCAATGTTTTATTATGATTAGTTTAAAATAAAGACTTAATATCTAATCAAGATATTTGATCAAAAATTTTCAATATAAACGGAAATTAAGAATCTAATTTTCGTGTTAGATTAATGAAGTCCATTAATTGAATATATATCCAGTTTAGTTATAACTAATTTTCCTTAAATTAATAAATCAGTGCTTCTGAATAGTGTCGTCTTATTTTTAAAGAGTTGTCTGCATCAAAATAATAAAGAAATTTGAAAAAAGATTAATGATTACTTGTGTTTTTGGAGCGGGTGAAGGGAATTGAATTATTCAGCTTCACGAGGAATTGTTGATTTCATAAAATCTTGTTGTCTGAAATTATTTAACCATTTAAACAAATTTGGACATTCTTTTTCCCACTTGTTGTTAAGTCTAAAATTTGTGTAATCTAATGAGCAAGCAATGGCTATTTGATCCATAGTAATATAATTTTCATCGTAGTTGCTCCAATTGCTTTCAAGCCATTTAATAGTTCTGGCTATTCTAGTTTCTTGTTTATTAATAAAATCATTACTTTTTTCATTATCAGGTCTAATTATTTCCATACGTCTTTCTAAAACCGACTCCATTAATCCATTAGCTATAGAAACCATTGAAATAATTTGAAAATATTTATTTTTAGGAAAAAGAGTTTTTTTATTTGAAATTGAGTCTAGATAAAAACAAATATTGTCACTATCAACTATAGTTAGATCATTAATCATTAGAGTAGGTATTTTTCTTAGAGGGTTATGTTTATCCAGAAAATCAGCTTTTTGGATATTAATTATTTTTTCTTCTAGGTTAATTTCCTGAACTAAAGATGTTATTTTGGTTTTTCTCCCAAATGGTGAATTTGGACCATTATATAATATTATTTTGTTTGTCATTTAAATTTTAACATAAAAATTGAGGATAATTTATTGGTAGATAAGATTTTAATATCTTTTTTAAAGAAAACATTTTTAAGAAAAGTCTTAAGTAGTTTTTAAATTTACTTTTTTTTAATTTGTAATTAATAATTTTATTCAATGATTATTGCTACAGTTCCAGGATCAACCGCTTCTTGATCGTTTACAATATTAACTTTAACAATTTTTCCATCTACTGGTGAAGCATGATGAACTTCTGTTTTCATCACTTCCATAATAAAAAGATTATCACCTTCTTTAACAATATCTCCTACTTTAACTAATACTTTCCATATATTGCCTGGAACAGTTGTTTTTACTTCAGTAGCCATATTTTAATATTACTATTTTATTTAATTATTAATTGAAGAAACGAATTTTAATATCTTTTATACCATGTTTTTCCATTGTTTTTCTTTTTATTTTCTCTTCCAATTGATTTTTATCAAAGTCAATAATTTTTATAGGGCCAATATTTTTAATCATATCATTTTTGTTATTTTCTTTAATATCGTATTTATTATTGATTTCTTGACTATTATAGATTGATTCAAGACTGGCTTCACTGCAAATTAAAGATTGTTCAGTCCTTAATGATTGTGCTTTTTCAACTGAAACTTCAATAAAATTTAAAGTATCACCAGGTTTAGCTTGTCCTAATTTCCAAAATGCAGCTGATGGAACTGTGTATGGATTAATGAAACCGCCCATACTTGGGCCATCATTAACTAGTATTATTGGCGTCTGCCCTGCAAGATTTATTGCTCCAGCTGGATAACCTTGATCAATAATATTTGAAGGTTCTGAACCATTTTCAAGACTTTTATTTGTTGCTTTTTCACTAAAAGATAATTTTGGTCCCTCCAGTCTATATCCTGTTCGGTCGCTTTTGGCTTGGAGTTTCCATTTTGAATTTAAAAATGTTTTATGTCCCTCTTCATCAATCCAATCATCGTTTGGACCCCGAACAACTTCTATAGACCAATTTTTATCTGTAGACATTACTGGTATTGATTTTTTTTTAATTTTTCGTGGTTTGATAATTCTGTTTTCTTTTAAAGGTAAAATTTGGCCATCTTGTATCGCCTTACCATCAATTCCACCAACTCCTGCTTTGTGAAAAGTTGATCTTGAATTTAACCATGGTTTACTATCAATACCTCCGGAGAAAGCAATATATGATCTGGCACCTATGTTTGAAAATTGCATTTCTAAAATTTGATTTGCCTTAACATCTATACTTTCCCATAATGGAACTTTTTTTCCATCTAATTTTGGCGACATATCCGCTCCAGTAATTGCTATTATTCTATCATTTTTAAATTTTAGAGTAGGTCCTATGAATTGACATTCAAGTGCCGCTTCATCAGATTTGTTACCAACCAATATATTTGCTAGCCTAAAAGACCAGCTATCCATGGGACCAGAAGCTGGAAATCCTTGATTCAAACTTCCAATTCTACCAGGATAATCCTGAACGGATGTTTCTAGACCTTTTTTAATCACCTCAACCATAGCACTTAAAATCTTTTTGTTTTATCGATTGTTGTTAACCATTTTTTATAGTTTCTAACTGAGAATTTTTGGTATTCAATAATGTTATAATCATAAGATTTATCTTTTATCTTGTTTGAAACATAATCAAACTCTTCATAAGTGGTTGGTATAAATTTTACTCGATCGCCAGGTTTGAACAAACATATGCTTTCTTCAAATACTGGAAAACTTTTTTGAGTATCCCAAATAGGTACAGGAATTATACCAAATATTTGGTAGCCTCCCGGCAATCTATCTGGATAGATTGAAGTAGAGGATCCTCCCATTCCTATAGCTCCTTTTGGTGTCCAAGTTCTTGGTGGATTATATTTTGGTGCAGTCAGCTTACATCTTGGATCAAGGGGCATCATAAAAGGCAGTCCTGGCCAAAAACCAAGAGAGGAAACCCAGTATTCAGTTCCCGAGTGTACTCTTACAAATTGATCTGTATTTTCTAAATTATTTAATTCTGCGATGAATTCTGGATCAGGTGTCTTTTTGACTATTTTATTTGAATAATCTTCGATGCATTCTTTTGTCCATTTATCAAGATAAACAGTAGGAAACGAAAAAATTCTACTATTGATTTCTATATCATCAGTTGGTCCAAGCGATTTAATAAGAGACTTCATCTCATTTTTTAAATCATCAAATCTTATTTCATCAGGGTTATAGTGAATTAACATTGAAGCAAAACACGGTGCAGTTTCATAAACGCCTTTTATTTTTTTATCTTTAATTGATTTAGCAAGGTTCTGAGCTGTAAAATTTATTTCAATATCCATTACATTTCCAAACTCAATAAACATATATTTATCACCACCTGGTTTAAATATTGGTTCATCATATACTTTACCAGGAATATTTTTTATAGATACTTGTGATAACTTATTTTTGATATTTTCAGTATTATTTTTAATTATATTATTTGGGGGTGATTTATTAATTTCATTTTTTATTTTAGAAGCATCTTCTGTTTTCTTGGTAAATAACGACAAATTATTTTCTATAAACTTTGTATTGTAATTAGCACTTAAAAAAGATTTGTTTTGTAACACTGAAATCAAAAAATTTTTATTTGTGTTTACACCTTCAATTTCTAGCGCATTTAAATAATTTACCATATTATTTATACTTTCATTTCTATTGGATGCCTTGGATATAATTTTGGCAATCATGGGATCATAGTAAAAGGATATTTCATCTCCCTCATCTACACCTATGTCTAATCTAATATTAGCTAGTCCACTATTTGGAATTTTTAATTTTGTAATTTTTCCAGGTGAGGGCAGAAAATTTTTGGCTGGATCTTCGGCGTATAGTCTACATTCAATAGCATGTCCAGATTTATTAATTTTATCTTGAGTTATTGAGTCCATATTCATATTGAATGCAAATTTAATCTGCAATGCAACCAAATCAAAATTTGTAATTGCCTCTGTAACGGGATGTTCTACCTGAATCCTGGTATTCATTTCTAAAAAGTAAAACTTTTTATTATCAATGTCATATATATATTCAATTGTTCCAGCTCCCTCGTATTTTTGATTAGTTACAAAATTAACTGCATTTTCTGCCATTTGATCAATAATAGATTTTTCAATTTGTGGAGCCGGACTTTCTTCTATAATTTTTTGGAATCGTCTTTGTATTGAACAATCTCTCTCATAAAAATGTAAAGCTCTTTTTTCACCCAATCCAAAAACTTGAATTTCAATATGCCTAGAATTAGATAAAAATTTTTCTAAAAAAATATCGCTGTTACCAAAAGCTTTCATCGCTAAATTTTTGGTTTTTTCAATTGATTTAACTAATTCCTCATAATTATTTACAATTTGCATTCCAATCCCACCACCACCGGCGCTTGCTTTTATTAAAATTGGATAGCCTATAGCATTACATTTTTTTTCAAGATCCTCTTTGCCTAATTCATCATTTTTTAAGCCTGGGCAAATAGGAAGATTATTTTTTATGGCAAGTTCCCTTGCGATATCTTTATTACCCATCGAAATGATTGTGTTGGGCTTTGGGCCGATCCAAATGATACCCGAGTCAATAACCATTTGTGCAAATTTTGCATTTTCAGCCATGAAACCATAACCCGGATGAATTGCGTCAACTTTTAATTTTGATGCTGCATCTATTATCTTGTTAATGGACAGGTAGCTTTCTTGTGCTTTTGAACCACCAATATGGATTGCTTCATCTGCTTTTCTAACGTGTTTACTATTTTTATCTATATCAGAATAAACCGCAACTGAATGAAAGTTCAATTTTTTACAACTATCAATAATTCTGCAAGCAATCTCACCACGATTTGCTATCAAAATTTTCTTCATTCGTTTTATTTATTGATTGCTGACTTTATATTTTTGATAATTTCAACAGCGTTAGGAGTATCGGAGTGAACACAAACAGTATCACATCCAACGCTTATATCTTTACCTATTGTATTAGTTACTTTTTTTTCTGATATGGCTCGCAAAACACGATCTGTAGCAATTTTACTATCGTATTGAGCATTTCTGCCTTTTGCAATTACCAACTTACCGTTTTCGTCGTAATCTAAGTCAGCGTAAAACTCTGAAATAAAATTCAAGCCTCTTTCCTTTTTATAAATTTTTTCATGACAAGTATTTGCCATTCCAAAAACACTTACATTAAAAACTTCAACTGCATCAGCAATAGCATGAGCAATACTTTCATCTTTCGAAGCCATAACATATAAAGATCCATGAGGTTTAATATGATTTAGCCTCATACCTTGCTCATCTAGAAATGATTTTAATGCTCCTACTTGGTACATTATCATATTTTTTATATCTTCTCTTGGCATTTTCATTTCTCTTCTACCAAATCCTTGAAGGTCATGAAAAGCTGGATGAGCGCCTACTTTTACATTATGCTTTTTTGCTAATGCTACTGTTTTCTTCATATGATTTGGATCTGATGCATGAAAGCCACACGCAACATTTGCTATATCTATTAAGGGCATGATCTCCTCATCATTACCTGTTGAATAGATTCCAAAACTTTCTCCCATATCGCAATTAAGTTCTATCATTTAATATTCTCCTCATTATATTTTTATATTTGTGACCTTATGTGTGGAGATCTAGCGTATAAAGCAACCATTGGTATAATTAATAAGCCCAAAATAAATTGTTGTAACTCCCAGCTTAAACCCCACCCAATTAGTACTGTTGTTATTATTTGTAAAATTAATACTCCAATAACACTTAATCCATATCCACCATAACCACCCAACAATGATGTTCCTCCAATTACCACTGCAGCAATTGTTGTAAATAAATATATATCTCCAGCCCCAATGAAACCACCGCCGTTCCAACCAAGCAGTAATATTCCAGTTAATGCAGAGAAAAATCCACTAATAACATAAGCTCCAATCCAGTAGCCCCTTTCTGAGATCGAGAGTCTTGAAGATGACAATCTGCTTCCACCTAAAGCGTATAAATGTCTACCCCATTTTGTTAGTCTTAAACCAATAATTACTAATATACTTGCCACAATCCAAATAATGATCACAGGTGGTATAGGAAGTCCAATAGTTTTTCCTTTCATAGAAGCTAAATTTTGCATCCAATTAGGGACCACTCCGAAAACTGTGCCAGCTGAAAAAGTTCCCATTGAAACTAGTATCTGGACGCCACCTTTAACAAAGAATCCAACGCCTAAAGTTAAAATTAATGCTTGTCCTTGAAGTCTAAAACTTAAAACACCATTTATAATACCAATTAAAATACCTAATATTAATATTACTAAACAAGCTAACCAAGCTGGAACTCCTTTAGTAATTAATGACATTAATGCAACGTTCATTGATCCAATGACAAAAGGAATGGATAAATCTAAGCCACCTAAAAGCGAAACAAAAGTTTGGCCAATTGTTGCAAGTCCAAGAAATGAGGCAAAAACTAACATTGATTTCATATTCATAGTAGTTAAGAAACCAGGTATCGTTAAAGACCCTATAATAAACAACCCAATTAAAACAGAGATGCCAATAAAAACACTTTTAGTCCCTTTTATATATCTGCTTATGACACCCATAAAAATTACAAATAAAAGGAAAATTAAAAAAGAAACTAATGTTCTTCCAGAAAAGAAACTATCCGCAATCAAAGAAACAATTATAAAAATAATAATTACCCCAATAAAAGATATTGTTTTCCATTTATTTTCTCTAATGCTTTTGAAAAAGAAGTTTTCTTCATTTTCTTCATCTTTCAAATTTTCTTCTTTTGGAAATTTCGTAAATATATTTTGTTTTAAATCCTCATTTATCCATCTTACAGAAAAATGATACCAACCCCACAATATTAGTCCGGTTACAGCAATAGAGTAGGTTGCAATATTCATCCAATCGGCTCCATCGTACCAACCTAGAACTGCAGTTCCAATACCACAAAGAATTGCAAAAACTAATCCTAATCCTTTAAAGAACAAAAAAGCAGATCTTCTCATATTAATTTATCTTTCCCATTGACTAAGTTGTTTGTCGCGTGCATTTTTTTCTATGTAAATTGACATAAATTGCCAAACTAAAGGGGTAACAGGTATACCTATGATAAATATTGTTAAAATTTTATAAAAAGAATATCCAACAGAATAAAAAATTGCAGACCAAAGAAACGCAGCAACTATAGTTATATAAATAAAAGGCGCAAATCTATTGTAGCTAGCTTTTTGACCCATGTTAAGAAATAAAAAATACTGAAGCAAAAATACAACTAAAATACTAAATGCAAATTGAGAATATCCTGAAACTTCAGTTTCATAGAATAATCTCTCAATACCTTCATATTTAATTTGTGAAAGATCTCCAATATTTAATTCCTTTATAATTTGACCTTGATAAAGAGATTGATCACTATCTATATAAGTATTCCCGCCTATGAAATATGTTGAAATTATTGCAAGAACGCCAAATCCAAATATATACACGTTCGTCAAATTTTTGATTCTTGAATGAGCAAAGGGAGCACTTATAACAAATAAAAGCAGAACAGTTAATATTACGCCATAGCCTTGAATACCAAAAAAACTATCATCTGTGTTTTCAATTAAATTATTATAAGAAACCCCTTTCAAAATAACCAAGAATAAAGCGGCTAAAAAAAGCAGCATTGCAGTAGATTTTGTTCTGGGACTAAATTGTGGAAGCATAGTTACAATAATCAATGAAGCAAATAGTACAATTCCAGCAAAATAAATTATACTATAGCTAGTTTCAGAAATAAGAGAGTTCTCTAAAACATTTGGCAAATAGTTTATTTTTTCTAAACTAAAATATTGAGGTGCAGAAGTTTCAATACTACTAACTTGATTAGATTGTAATGTAATCATATCTGTGTTTTTCATTAAATCTTTTGGTGTATCTTCAGGATCAAAAATTAAACCAGCAGATATAATGACTATAATAATGGCAAAAGTTATTGTTGCAGGATCTCTATGAACTGACAAAAGATAAAGCATAAAAGCAACAAATGCTATTCCTATAATAATATAAAAAATAATTGTTCCAGGTGTTTCGGTAAACTCAACTACGCCATGTCCAGCAAGAGAGCCTCCTTTAGAAGTACCTGTGCCTGTCGTTGTTCCAGACTCACCTTCATCAACAATAATATTTCCTGTTGCGTCTATTTTTCTTTCTTTTGATCCTCTTGCATCATTTTCAAGATTTTCATTAGGATCTAAAACTATTTCTATAACAGTGGGCTGATCATAAACCTGGTGTATTAGTACAAACGTGCCTGCGAACGCCATTAAAATAAAGAAGACCATTACAGATAAACCTTTTGTTATTCTCGTAACATAAGGGAGTATCAGACTGACTAATAAAGCAACGACTAAAACTGTACCATAGGATAAATCGGAAACAAAACTTTGAAGTCTCTCAAATTTAAATGTAACTAAAATATAATTTATAAGATATAAATTTAAAGCACCTAAAATCGCACCAAATGCACCGCCACGTCCACCGACCAAACTTGCACCACCAAGAACTAATGCTGTTACACCTAATAATGTGTATTTAGTTCCTTGTAGAGGATCTCCTGATCCAACCAGTGCTGTAAAGCAAATAGCAGATAGAGCTGCAAAAATTCCTGATATCATATGAGCAATTATTCTCACCATGTTAATTTTTACACCACTCGTAAAAGAAGCACGTTCATCAGAACCCATTAATTTTAGATGAGACCAAAATGCAGTATGTGTAATTATATAAAATAAAATTGTAGCTAAAATCATTAGTAAGAATATTGGGTTTAAAATAGTAAAACCTTCGCCCCAAGGAATTAGCCATTCAGGGGCCTTTCCTCCTGGTCTTGGTAAAATTACAATATTAATCCCTGCAAATGCTAAATATCCCGCAAGTGAAACGATAATTGGTGAAACTCTTACAAAGCACACAATTATAGCATAGAAAAATTGCCAAATTAAGCCCATTGCTATTGCATATACAAACCAGCCGACAGGTGTTTGCAAGTATCCCGCTGCATAAAGTTGAATACTACTTACATTTATAAAACCCATGAAGGGACCAACTGATAAATCAACACCACCTCTACCGGCCATTGCTATAAAAGTCAGAGCGTATGTGGTTAAAATTAAAGGTGCAGTAAGCATTATAGCACTACCTATGCCAGATTGAGAAATAATAATTGGGCTTCTTATAAGAGCAAAAATTAATAAAGAAAAAAAAATAAAAATTGGTACCATTAAATATTTATTTGATGAATTATCAACAGTAGATCTGTAAGTACTTATTAATTTATCAATTTTTTCCATTTTTTTTTAATCAAAATAAACAATTTTTATTTTTCCTACATTGCTTTTATCTTTAATTTTCCTCTCGTCATTTCTTAATTTATCATAGTCAATAATTTTAATTTTATTATTTTGGTTTATTGTTAATTTTTTTTTTTGGATTTTTGTTTGAATTATTTTATCAAATTCATTATAATCATTTACTGAGTAGTTTAATTGAGATTTTATATTTTGAATATTTTGTAAATTCGCTCTATTATACTCCGCAAAATTATCAAGCTTATCAAATTTTAGAAAATCTGAAGCGTTATAATATGTAATCTCTTTTTCGGAGATTATTTCTTTTAATTGGTGAGATTTTTTATCTTTTTTTAAAATATTATCAAAATTATTTTTATCTGAATTAGAATATTTAACTTTAAGATTTTCAATTTGGACCTCTTTTTTGATATTAGAATTAAATTTTTTAAAATTATTTAATTTTTCAAAATTAATTTCATCATTATTTGAATAAAAGTTATTTTTTATTTGTGTTTTCATTAGAATGTTTTAACTTTAATTTTAAATTTATTGTTATTGATATTTTCTTTGTCAAAATTGATCACTTTTAAAAATTTCTTCATATTTGTTGGTTGGTTATCAATTGATTTATCTTGAATGGGAGTTGACTCTAATTTTGATTGATTTACTTCATTATTTCCACTTATTCCAGCTGTTTGACCAAACATTCCCTTTAATAAAGTGTCTGCATTAATTTTATCATTTTCGAAAACATCAAATATTGATCCATTTCTGAAAACTATTACTTTAGGACAAAGACCAATAAATTCCTCTAATTCACTAGATAAAAAAATCACTGTATTTCCCTCTTCTACATAATTTCTTAAATGAAAATATAGATCTCTTTTAGTGCTAATATCAATGCCCCTAGCAGGATCATTTAAAATTAAAACTTTAGGGTGCTGAGCAAAAGATCTTGCGATCATAACTTTTTGTTGGTTTCCTCCACTTAATGAACCAATAACATTATCTCTTTGTCCAGTTTTGATACTTAATCTATCTACTTCCCATTCAAAAATTCCATTTAATTCTATCCAATCTATAAAACCTAGGAAGCCAGCTCTACTTTTTTCTTTGTAAAGTGGAATTACTAGATTTTCGTAAATGCTTAAGTTCGGTAGTATTCCTTCTTTTTTTCTATCGCCAGAAACAAAAGAAACTCCATTTTTTTTTGCTATATCTAACGAATTATATTTTAAAAATTTTTCACTGGAGTCTAAAATTTCAGTTGTACCACCATGTGCTTCTTGTACGCCAGCTAAAATTTTGACAAAATCATCATGACCATTTCCATCTAAGCCTGTTACACCTACTATTTCTCCTTTTCTAACTTCAAAATTAATAGGCTTGCTATCTGGCCAAACAATTAGATTTTTTGCTCTCATTATTACCTTGTCAGTTTTAGTTTGTGCAGCCTTAAATTTAGATTTTTCTCCAGTTTCCTCTCTTCCTGTCATAAGACTTATTAAATTTTTTTCATTTAGATCTTTTTTTTCCAACACTCCGACATCTTTACCATCTCTCATAACAGTTGCTTTGTCGCTAATTCTAACAAGTTCCGCAATTCTGTGAGTAACGATAAATATTGCCACTCCTTTATCACGAAGTTCTCTCATTTTTTTAAACAATCTTTCTGTTGATTCAAAATCAAGTGCTGCCGAGGACTCATCAAGAATTAGTACTTTAGTGTTCTCTCTAAGAAACGCTCTCGCTATTGTAATCCATGCTTTTATAGGTAGAGATAAGTTAAATGCTTGTGTATATGGGTCAACATATTCTCCTACAAGATTTTTCATAATATCTTGGGCTTTTAATACTTTTTCTCTTTGTGTTAAATTTTTAAACCAGAAGTTATCTGAACCAACAAATAAGTTGTCTAATACCGAAGACTCTTCAGCAATCATTACCTCCTGAAACACTGTGGTAACACCAATATTTCTAGCCATCACAGGTGAGGTGGGAGTTTGACCTAGTACTGAAACTTTACCTTTGTCTATCGGAAGGACTCCAGACATAATTTTTGCAAGTGTACTTTTTCCGCAACCATTTCCGCCAACTATCGCATGTATCTCTCCAAAATTTGCGTCAAAATTAACTCCATTAAGGGCTTTTGTTACACCAAAATATTTATGAACATCCTTAACGTATATGTCTCCTTGAATTTTTTTTGATTTATCAGACAACACCTCGTTAGAGGTGTTGTCTTTTATATTTACTTCTGCACTCATACTTAATTAAAAGTGCTAGTGGGTTTTTGGGTCGTATTTTGTAGGATCTGCTGGGAATTCAAAGAATGCCTCAACATACGCTTTCGGTGCCCAACTTTCGATACCAGGATTGTCCCAACCAGTAGAATTTCGATCACAATCTTCGTTTAAGATTTTTTTGATATCATCGAAACTCTTTGTAGCAGGACCAACTAATATAGATTGAATCATTGGACTTTGACCTTGCAAAGTTCTAATGAGCACATCCATTCCTAGTTCTATTTCGTCCCCCGGAGGCCATGCATATATCGCTTCATCAATATATTTTGGATTTTGTCTCCAATAACATAAAGCACCTAGCTCTCCACCCAACGCAATTGGTGGGATTGGATCCATACCAGATTGAAGCAATGCTTGCAATGTTCCAGTTTCTCCAGAAGATTGAACCGCAATACCATCAATTTTTTGAGTATTTGTTGATAGCCATTGTGATAGTTCTTTCTGAGCAACTTGAGAAGTCCAGTTATGAGCCAACTGTCCAACAACTTTTATCTTTGGATATTTTGCTAAAGCAGCAAGCACACCTTTGTTTTGTTGATCAGAAGCTGAATAGCCTGGTATTCCTTCTATAACTATTACATTACCCTTTTCGCCAATTAACTCAGCCATCCATGCACCAACATAAAAACCAACTAATCTATAATTAACTGATGTGTTGATTGAATATGGTGATGTTGTAAAGCCAGTAAATGAAAGTGTAGGTACGCCCTTTTGCCAACCATATTCTATAGTTGTGTTAAGAGCGGTTATGTTTGAGCAACAAATTATAATTGCATCAACTTTACCACCATCTATCATTTGTCTCATTTGCTGAATCTGTAAAGCATCATCTAAGTTTGATTGAGTGATTACAATTTCATCAACCATTCCTAGTGCTTTCCATTTTGGATAAACAACCTCCATTAAACGTTCCATAGCCCCTTTACGCCAAGTGTTTCCGGCATAAGTGCTAGCATAACCAATTGTCCATGGTGGTTTTCTCGGACTTTTCCAACCTTTCATGACAGTAGGTCCTAATGGTTGGTCTTCATCCATATATTCCATGTTATAAACGTAATCTCTCATATCTTGAGGAACTTTAGCTAGACACTCTTTGCACAATTCTCCTGCAACAGAGATGCTAAAAACTCCAATTATAAGAGAAAAAATAAAAACATAGATAAGTTTGATTATTTTCATTTTTGCTCCTTTGATTTATTAAGCAAATAATATTGACACTTTTGAATTAGATTATCCACTAAATAAAAACGCAAATTTAAATATATCAAATTATATATATATTTTATCAACAAATTAGTATTTGTATTGAACATAAAAAATATAATAACATTTAAATAATTAAAGTTAAAAAAATATTCTACTAAAAGTTGAATCAATTTTTATTTTTTTAAAATTAATACTGAGTTGAATATGAAAAAATTTTTTATAATTTTTGGATGCTTTTTTTTTATTTATACAAATTCGACTGCTGAATATATTTTGGAACCAGCCACTTGTACGTTAAAAAATAAAAACGATTGTGGTGCTTATCTCTATAATAATAAAACAGGAGCAACATATTTTTGTGATAACGAAACTTGCAAAGAAATACTGCAACCGATTGATAATATTTCTACAACAGGAGAGGGGAAAATAGATCAGGAAGTTACAGATACGACGGACTCAAATTCTACAGATTCAAATTCGACTGATTCAAATTCGACTGATTCAAATATACCTAAAACTGAGGAAAAGAAATCAAAAATCCCAAAATTCAAAAAATCTGGATAATTTAATTTTAGTTTTTTGACTCTAGTTTTTTAGTCTCTTTTAAAGTTGTTTCTATAGCTAATCTAATATTATTACAAAAATCAAGATCATCACCAATAAAAGTTCCCTTGATAAAACTTTGATTAACGCTTCCGTTTTTTTTCATAAAATCTATATAGTCAATTGTTTGAGTCTGAACACTTTCTAAATATTCTTTTTCAACATCACTATAATTTACTTTTTTTATTTTAGATAAGGTTAGAATACCGAAGGGATATAGGTAATTAGCGGTAGCAAAAAAACTATCTGAAAATTCTGGATGATCTTCTTTTGTTATTTCTGTAATTGCTGAATTTAAGGACACACAACCTCTGATAATCTTATAAGTTAAATTATCATCTTCGAGAAGTTCTTGAATGTTATAAAGGCCAAGGCGTTCTATTTTTTCTGCAAAAGTAAAAGTTGAGTAAAAAATAAAAACTATAGTAAAAATTATTTTTTTCATGAATTTAATTTATTAATATTATTTAAAAAAATCATTTAAGAATTCAGGAAGTCCCTCTGGATTAGTCCATAATCCAGTTTTTCCACCCTCCTTAATAAGTAATTTGACATTGTCAATTTTAAGATGAGGATTCACAATTTTACAGAGGTCGTAAATAGTAATTAACGCGGCATTTACTCCCATAATCGCTTCCATTTCAACACCGGTTTTGGCAATCGCTGAAACTACACAATAAACCTCTAGTGAATGATCTTTTTTGTTTAATATAATTTTTGTTGCCGTGTGATCAATTGGTAGTGGGTGGCAAAGTGGGATTAATTCGCTTGTTTTTTTAACCCCTAAAACGGCAGAAACTTCAGCTAAAGCAAGGGTATCCCCTTTGGGCATTTTTTTATTTTGTATTAGATTAAATACCTTTTCGCCGACATAAATTTTTCCAGATGCCAAAGCTCTTCTGAAAGTTTCTTTTTTTAATGACACATCTATCATTTTAAAAGAATTTTTTTGAAATATTTCTTTGGCCCAGTCTTTTAACTCGTTTTGGTTAATTATTTTTAAATTGCCCA
>Ga0194130_10002448_pt1 | contig 26909 bp, 34 predicted proteins | sample TA2KigsurfametaG_FD_160084 | JGI IMG/M metagenome (GOLD analysis project Ga0194130, IMG submission 160084) | Freshwater microbial communities from Lake Tanganyika, Tanzania - TA2015050 Kigoma 12 surface | ecosystem: Environmental > Aquatic > Freshwater > Lake | place: Tanzania: Lake Tanganyika... | reverse complement strand
TACAAGGTGAGGTTATCGATGTATCTAAAGTTATGGTATCTGAACAATCAAAACTTAGAACAGATTGTCCAGCAGCACCACCGAGATAATCGATATTGATCATAGTATCTTCATTGCCAATTATTTTGTCTTTGTCGTCCATAAAATCGTCCTTTATTTTTTTCCTATGATCATGAATCTATTAAATCCCCAATCTGGATACTCAAAATGTTTGCTGCCAGAATAAAAAACTTCCGATAACGAAAAATCGTCCTTGAAATCATCTAGCGATCCGTGATTATGACAATGATCTTCGTGATCCATGTCATTGCTTTGTAATGCTACCAAACACCCGTTTGGTATATTATCAAACCATCGATGCGTGTTTATGTGTTCTACGCTGGTGTTTATGACTAGGTTACTGTTAGAATAATCGTGGTCGTTGGCATCAGAATTAATAGATTTAAATTTCCAATTTTGCCAGACCCAAGTATCGTTGATCTTATCTGCTACGGAACAGGCGTCTGCATCGATATCGATACTTCTGACAGATTCTATAGACATATTTGATCTCACCCTTAATATGAAATTAAAAAGTCCGTACCAACCGCCTACTAAAACTATCCTAGCTGGATTAGCATGCACTCTAGCGATCGGTTCTAGCTCTTGGGCTAACCATAGTTTGCTTACGACCTGACCGCTGGCAAATGCATCTTGATCAATGTGCATTAAGCACCCTTGGCTTCCTTGCGAGCGTTCTTCTCTTCAGTGATTTCATTTCTGCGAGCCTTGACCAGTTTGGACACTTCTTGCAGTGCTTTGCGAGCCCGAGTACCAGCGGCATTGTTACCACCGGTGAATTTAGCATCTTCTGCTAGAAATGTTTCGAATTGGGTTTTTAGTTGTTCTACTGTGTTTGACATTTTGTTTTCCTTATAAAATGTATTTTACTTATGTTATGTTATGGTGCGGCCGGTAGGTTTCGAACCTACAAAGACTGCGAGTTATACCCTTCGTCCCGTCCCCATTCTGGACTATGGGTCCAGCGGGAGCTTTGCCAATTTGCTCACGGCCACTAGTTTAGTATAAACTTTATTATCTAAAAGTCAATGATCGAGAAGACCTATTTGATTAAATCGATCTCGTAAATCGTCGAATTGGAGTTCACCATTGCCTAAAGTTTTCCAAACAACACTTAGAGTTACTCTTGGCTGAGAACAATTCATGGTGTTTACCCTATGAGGTATAGAAACATCTATTAAGGACCGGTGACCTGAAATCGATGACAATACTTCGTCGTCGACAGAACTATTTTTCATCTTAAATGGTTGTCCTTCGGGATGATCGTGTAATCTAATATTTTCGTTATGTTCTATCAAACCTCCGCCTTCAACTACCCAATTAGTTACACAATAAGCACTGTCTGTCGACCCATAATCACTATGCCAGGGAAACAATCGATTGGTGCTCCATCTGAACAATCTCATGGCATATGGTTTTATATCGACAGACTCGAATTTATTCGAAATATCTTTAGACCATAAGAGCTCATGCGAATCTAACTTTAACCATTTTCTTTGACAAATGGAATGTTGATAATTTTTTTGAGAATTAAAATCGTTTGTCCATGCCTTTTCTAAATCGTAATTTGGTGTGTCTAGCGAAATTTGACAAAAATATTTTGAGTTCATATCGATATTTATTTTGTTTATCTGTGCGTTTAGGCATATATATAAAATGTTCAATTTCGATATCCATCAGTACGAAGATCTAGTAGATCTTGATATTCCAATCGATTATCAAGAATTAAAAAAAGTAAATTTTAATTGGGTACAGTACAACCCCAGGAAATCTATCCAAAGATGGGGGTGCAGTATCACTAGTCTTGATGGGAACGATTCTGGTGTTCCTGACCTAGATAGTTTGCTTGAATATAATCAACTTAACAACAAGAACTTTACAGAAAACGATTTTGTCGTAAAAACCAAGCATTCCCTGCCGTTCCGAGAATTTTTAGATAGCTTTCAGGTCGGGCGCAGTCATTATTTGAAACTGGGGGCTGGGGGCTTTTTCCCGTGGCACAGGGACAGTGATGGACAAACTTTTAGAATTATCTATACAATAGAAAATTGTCAGCCATACAATTTCATCTGGCTCGAAGATGACAAAATTTTGTCTTTAGAAAACAACAAATGGTATTACATTAATACTAAGAAAAAACACGCAGTTTTTTCTTTTTCCGGGAGTGTTTTTGCAGTTTTTAATGTATTTTATACCCCGCAGAACATAAAAACCTTAAAAAAGTATTTCTTTATAAAATAAACAATAAATAAGATAGAGGAAAAAGGATCGAATTATGACTACCACAACCGTAAAAGTTACCGTCTCGGAAATTATAACTAGTACTCAAACGCAATTTTTTGTGATGTCTCCTGCAGAATTAGAATATAGAAATCAGAATTTCGTGAAAACAGGTAAAATTTTGTTTACCAAAATGGAACTGTCGGAGGACAAACTTACAAGAAAATTAGTTACCATTTTCCTCAATGAAGAAAGTAGATTAGAATATCGTAACGATCCCGTGGTGACTGATTTTAGAATACGTAAAGAAGAGTATAACAAAAAAAACAATATAACTTCTGACTTTAATTTTGAGATTGATTGATATAGTCAATAATTAACCAAGTTTACTTTTTTTGAATAACTATTTGCATGGACAAAATAGTTATAGTGGCTACTTCTACAGTAGATCCCATAACAGAAAATACATCTCTAGATAAAATAAAAGGATATTGGTGTTTCGATATACCGATGTCTTTTGGAGATATGGCTAGAAAATCCATTGAAAGTATCCCAATCTACATGCGTCAGAAAATGCAATCTTTAATTTTCTGTACATTATCTAGTGATGAAAAATCTAGAGCACAGATTTATACAGATATAGCCAACGGAAAATCTAGATCTAAACCTAGTACAGTACTAGAAGCTGCAGGCCTAAACACTCGAATTTCTTTGTGTGGGGATCTTGACGTTAATCCTGATATCTATAATGTTCAGGCTGCCTGTGCCACAGGCCTAAAAGCGTTAGAATTGGGGATGATGACAGCCATTCTCAAAAATCAAGTAGTTATTGTAGGAGCTTGTGATAAAATGACTACTGATTTTAATCTAACATTTTTTAACAGTCTCGGAGCCATTGCCAAAAGCGAAATATTTACAGGACCATTTGATAAAAATAGATCTGGATTCGCTATGGGAGTTGGAGCAGCATTTGTGGCTATCTGTACAGAAACCAAAGCTAAAGAAAACGGCTGGCAACCTATTGCGTATATTGATAATATAATATCTTGTACTAAACCAGTGCATCCTACTAATCCATCTGACATAGAATTCATTTCTTCATTAGTTCGAAGATGCTTAGATGAATCTTCGATTTCTATAGATCAGATAGCTCATTGGAATGCACATGCCACCTGCACTCCTATGGGCGATGATCTTGAATACCAGACTTATTTGAAAATAGTTAGAGAAAAAGATATTCCGATCTCTAGTTTAAAAGGTCGCATAGGACATACTATGGGACCTTCTGCACTGATAGAAACTATACATGGCATCCGTGGTTTACAAGATTGTAAGATATTTGCAAATGATCTTTTAAAAGATTCTATTGTTGAAGATCATCGAATTTTAAAAAAACCAGTAACTACTAAGAAAAAAAGTTTTATTAAAACTTCTTTCGGATTCGGAGGAAGAAATAGCGTAGCGGTATTTACGGTTTTTTGATTTAACAGTGGTCTGGCAGATCTCGATGATGCCGACCATGTTCATCGATATAATTACAAAATACATTTTTTTGAGCGAGAAATGTCAGACTTTCTAATTTAGTTTTTTTGTTTCTATATTCGTCATTTTTATCAAACTGCCAAATTAAATCTTTGCATATTTTTTTGTAATCTTCCCACCGGCTAAATTCTTGAGAATGATTAAGTAGAGACCATTGTTGAAAATCTTCTGTTTGAAAAAAATGACAATAATTTTCTAGGTCGTATGACTCAGGAAAATAACTAGCCAATCTATAATAAAGCCCTTGCCATTTACAAGAAAAATTTATCCACCAATGAAAATCTAAGTTAGTTTTAATTTGGATAGGAGATTTTTCAGCAATGCTTAGATAGATATCTATCCAGGTATCTACATTTATTGTGTATCTAGATGAAAATACTTTTTTTAATTTATCTAAATTAAAAGTATTATGTAGATCATTTACGTCGTAGTACCTAACGAATGTTGGTAAAAGATTAGAACCCAATAATTGATCATTATATTCACCACCTACTAAGACACAATCGCTCGATGCTAATGATTTTAAATCTGTTGCTGGAATCAACTTAACCTGACCTAACAAATGATTTTTATAAAAATCATAATTTTCTGCTATGCTTTCTATACTTAAACCTACTTCTAATATATCCCTTTGTCCTTGCTTGAGAAATGTGATCAGTATCAATGTGCTGTCAATTCCTCCGCTCCATAATATTCTAATTTTTTTATTAGAATTTACAACCTTATTGATAATTTCCGATGCTGTTTGATTGCATATGTCTTCATATGTTTTAGTAAAATTATGATCTATTTTTGGAATTGGAAATTGATTTTTTAATGCTATCGGCAACTTAAAAGTTTCTGTTCTATCGAAAAACATACTGTTGTTGCTGCCGATAATTTTCCGATGATCGTCGATCAAATCAACCCCAGCAATATGTTTGTATCGATCACAGAGATCAGGGGTGTTATAGAATAGCAACATCAATTACCGAACCAACATTCTTTTCTAAATTTATCTAGAATATCTGATATTTGTTCTACCGACGATTCTAAGATTAGTTTGTGATATTTCAATTTCATACCTTCTATTCTGGCAAAATCTTTATGCATTAGAGATGATCGAATAATTATATCTTGGGCTGCCTGAATTAAACTCATGTTTAGTGCATCTGCATGTTCTTGTATATAACATCTTTCGTCATCGATGTTGTTAATATAATTTTTGGCCTGGGCTTCTTTAGATAATAATATTAAATCTGCAAAATCATTATTATTCTGTTTATATCGATTTTTTTGAACAGACAAATCTCTAGCGACTTTCTCTAACGCCGATATTTTTTTAGATAAGTTTTCATATGATACTATATCTATATTGAATGTATGCCTGCTGATATTTCCTTTGTTAGGATCTATAATGCAACGCCAAGGAGCCTCTCCTAAAAGATCTGACCCTTGTCTATGAAGCATATAAGGCATTATGAAATAAACTCCTAACGAATTTTCTATGATAGCATTAATCGTCGATAGATTTACAGATAATCCTGCTATGAGGTATGTATTTTTTTCGATCAGGCCGAATGTTTCTTGATTATTTTTCATGATAATTATACAGGTTTTGAGCCGTGAGATTATCCCAACCAAAACTCACAGCTATTCTTGGCGGTATATTTTCCCTTAGAGAATGTATGGCTTCGTGATTGTAAATCCAATTTTCACCGATTTTCATAGTGCAGGTATGAGATAATGTCATAGTTTTATAATTTGGAAATATAGAATCCGTATCGTCTTCAAAAAATTCTGAAATGCCTCCTTCACCTGTTAAAAGAATAATTATTCCCGATTTTCTTACTTCGTCTCGATGTGGCAGAAGAACTCCGTTTCCGGAAACCAGTTGATATCTAACATAGGCACTATTTAGGAGATCTCCTAGATATTTGAATCTTGATCGTATTTCTAATTCTAAATTTTTTTCTACTTCATAAACTTTAAAATTGCACCTAGGTTTATTAGGAAAATAATTTTCGTTTAGTGTTTTAAAATTTTCTATATTGTTAATTCTTTTAGAATCTTCTTGATAATCTCGAAAAGGCTTATTTTCTTTGATTTTGCCTGCAAAATCTTCCAATAAATTTTTTTTTAAATCTAAGATATCGATTTGTATCGGCGATAAGCAACAATAAATCATTACTTTCTCCAATAAAATTTAAAGAATATGCTATCTTCTAAAACTATAATCTGCCTGTACACATTTTTGGGAACAAATATAGATGATTGGGCCGTTATAATATTATCTTTTTCTTGGGAATCATGATCCCATATTTTTACATTGATCATACCTTTTTCTACAAATACGATTTTATCAAATTCTACATGAATATGCCTACCAAATTCGGTTCCTGCCACCCATTCAGCTCTTTTGATTTTTACATAGCGATCAATAAAAATATCTAATCCCATTAATCGATCCAAGGTCCTTGATAGTTTTTTATGGCTGCTTCGATATAAGGTCTAATTTTTCCGTCCATATGATCAAAATAACAGAGCAAATGTACTCTATCAGTTTCGCCCAGATTCACTGCTTTATGGTAGTGTACAGCATTGAACATCCAGACTTCGTTGGTAGCATAGTGTTGAGTGTATTCTATGGCATTTTCTGGAAGCTGGAACCTATCAGAATCTGTATAATCTCGACTCCAACCTCTAGTCACTAGATGAAAGCTCTTAGGATTTTCTATTATCGGAATATGTATTGCACTTCTGTTTGCACCTTCGGCTATCAATGGTTTAGCTAAACGTTTTCTGTCTACAAGACTTTTAACTTCGTGATTATGATAACCAATTACTCCTTTAGAACACAGCATAGAAAATCTCACTCTTCCCGTGGCTTTAAAAAGGCTATAGACATATTCAAGAGTCTTGATCATTCTACGACCGATGTCTGTGGGTTTATAAATGCCGAAACCATTTTCATCGAAAACGATTCCTAAAGCTCTGACTTCGTCATGGTTTACTGCTTCTTTATGATAATCTATCATATGATCCCCGCGGTCTGTTATATCAATAACACCGAAGCCTTTCCAATTTTTTTTGAGATATTCGACCAAGTTGATTAAGTTTGGATTTTTTTCAGTATCTACACCATATTCAAAACAGCTAATATTAAATTTTTCTTTTTCGTATTCTTCTAAAATTTCAGCCAAGGGAACTTTCGGAACAAACTCTGTTAAATTTAAATGCGGAATTCTTCTCACAGCATCGTCGTAATCTCGATCGTTCATATTAATTCTCTACCTCCTATACGGGGTCCTTGATATTCATGAATGGCTTTTTCTATCACAGGTATTAATTTTTCGTCATCTGGATCTACGTACATCATGATATGATCTCTGTGATCTTTTCCTAGATTAACTGCATTATGGTACCAATAGTTGTTGAATATCCAGATCTCTCCAAATTGATACTTCTGCCATATTTTTTTAACATCAGGGTTGACGGTCGGATTTTCTTCTGCTACTCCCATAAAGGCAGTTGCATTCGTAATTAATGGTATGTGCAGTATATACTTGATCATTTCTTTCTTCACAAATTTTTCGTCACCACCATCTGCTAACTTTCTATGACTGTGCCAACTGGCGTTACCACCGTTAGCTATCATTCTACTTAATCTAGTCTTTCCAGGTTTTTCAGCTATCTCATAAAGATATTTCAATATACTAGGACACATTTCGCCTACATCGGTAGCCGCATAAATTGGATTACCTTCGCTATCGTATCTAAATTCTAATTTTGAAAAGTTATTTTCCGTACACCAATAGTCTATGTTATGTCGCCCGCTAATTGTACTGTCTATTATACACATGCCTTTCCAATTCGTAGCCATATATTCTTGAGCAGCGACATCTTGAAAACCTGTGATATAAGGATAAAAATCTTTTTCTTCGAATTGGAAGAGCTCTTTTAACATAGATCTCAGTGGCGGTTGAGGCAAATATTTTGTAAGATTTAGATGCGGTATCGCATTTAAATTTTTATTAACTTTCTCTAATCTTTCAGTGTCGGTAATCATTTGTAAACCGCATTATTGATATCAAGCAAACTTTCGTAAGGAACATTTAGTTTACCCCATATTCTAATTTGATATCTAGCTGACGTAATTGGGGTTACTCCGTGAGATACACTGTCGTCAAAATGAAAGATTTTAACGTCGTTATCTACGCTGTGTTCTGTATCTGAGTGGTCTAGAAATTTTAAAATTCCGCCACCGTGGTCGACATTAAGGCTGATACTAGCAAATCCTGATTCGAAATACTTTTTATTTGCAAACGTATGACTGTCTCGATGTACTTGCCCGACACTAGGAGGTTCCATATATATTAATCTAACTCCCTGAATATACTCAAAAGGCAACGAGTCTATAAATTTTTTGATCAAAGAATCTAGTAACTCCGACCTCCATGTAAATGGTTTATGATACTTGTGCCAGAATATTGTTTTTTTAAGATCTTTGCTATTATAAATGTCGATACCGCTTTCGGGTTCTTCTTCCAGATAAGTGAGATTGTAGACATGATATGTTTTGTATTCACCTGCAATATAGACGCGATTCATTTGATCGTCTAGATGATATCTACTGGTATTATTAAGTAATTCTTCGTCCGCCACCTGAAGTTTTCCTTGGCTGTCATAGATACTTTTACCATCCTTGAACGGTAGTGTCCTTTCGACAGCATGATCTTTAATTAAAAGATCTATTTCTTTCTTAATTAGATCAGAATCATATTGATAGTTGAGTATGGGAGAATAGATAGGAAACATGATGTTCATCCATATAAGTGATCGTAAGTCATATCTATTAAACCTTTATCATATAATTTTTTGTATACAATTTTTGGTTTCAGTCGACATATTTTTATAACTATATCTTGTTGCCTAGGTTGAAAACCTATGATTTGTTTCCATGGTTCATATTCCGTATCTTTACCTGCTTTTATAATAGTCTCTATATTCCTTTCATAATTTTCTGTAAGATATGTTTTTTCTTTGAGCCACAGGTCTCTTCTCGTTTTAAGATTTCTAAGAGTCATGCCATAAAAAAATGTATATCTATCAATAGATTCTCCATAATATACCGCGGCATCAAAACTGTATCGGGCTCCCGAGTTTGTAACGGATTTGCTGAAGGGTGTGTTTAAAAATTTAGGGTGTATCAGCCCCCAGGTCATGGTGTAGTACGGCATTTTCCTCCAAAGATGTTGACAACTAGCACTGAGTAGTTCGTTATCGTCATTGAAATATCCGTACACTCGAGTATTAGAATTTCCGCTTTTATCCAGCGATGAGATAAATTTTTCATCACTATTATCTGCCTTAGGTTCCTTGGCATGGTATTTTCTGTTTAATAATTCTTTAAATTGATCTAGGTCATCAATCGTTAATAATCTAGTTTGAGACATTTTTATATCTTTATTAATCGTATTACTAGTGCGCTGATATCTATCTCCCACCACCGTTCACCACAACTAAAGCTTCTCGGATATCTATGATGATTATTATGCCAGGTCTCGCCCCAACTTGGAATAGCCCATAACCAATTGTTTGTGCTTTGATCTCGAAGATTATATCTTCGGTACCCGCCGATCCAATTAGGCTTGTGTCCGATATAGTTTACTATATTGCTCATGATGATAGTTATCAGCGCAGGAAGCCAATGCAGAAATATCATTAGAAAAAAACCTCCTAATATATACAGAACGGCACTGTAAGATATCAATATGGCAAAATAATATCTGTGTAAAAACAGCTGATAACGATCAGTTATAAGATGTCTCATTTTCCACTTCGTCGAAGAATCTACTTCCTTTTCATAACTGAGACCAAATATTTTTAGACCTTTATATAACGGACTATGTGGATCGCCAGGTTTGTCGCTTTTTAAGTGATGATTTATATGAATAGCCACCCATGCCAACGGACTTCCTGTTCCTCCCAGACAACCTAAGACACAGAACAATTTAGTAATGTAAGGATGGGTCTTATAGCTGATATGAGTTAGATTTCTGTGGAAAGTTACTACGATACCCAAGCAACCATAAAGAAAATACCCAAATAATACGATCAAAAATATTTCAAAATTAATTCCGTAATGATATATTCCAATGATGCTTCCGATCAATGAAATAATTGCAAAGATTTGTGCGCCTTGTGTTCCGCTGGCTAAAAATTTGATATCGGTCATTTTAAGTAGATAAGTTATCTACTAGTATTTATGTGATGTGTTTTTTGTCTCTGACGAAAATGTTTTAATAACTGTTCCCATGACCAACCCGGTTTGATAGTCCAGCTAACACTTATTCTATGAATGCTTTGAGAAAAATTGGTAATTTTATGAGGAATCTGAGGATTCATCAATATCGGGTTGTTTTTGAGACAATACTCTGCGATTTTTTCTGCCGATTCTCCGGCTTTGAGCCAAGTAGTATTTGTATGCTCGTCAACAAACATAGATTCTTTTTTTACAGTAAAAAATTCTGTTTTACATTGATCGGTGCAGTTTTTTATAGGAATATTCAGACTATACTGTCTTTTCCAACCTCTCAGATTTGAAGTATTGGTAGCGTCATCAACAATTCCGTCTGTATGAATATCTGTAATAATCTGCGGATGCAGATTAAAAATTAAAAGATATTCGCTGAGAAAAATATATTTTTCAAGTAATGCGTTCAATGACTCATGTTCTTGACGATCGTCTATAATTAAATATCTTAGATTTTTACCGGGCTTATCTCTCGGCTCAGCATGCGGAAATATATGATCTTTAAATATCTTTCTCACATCGTCGACTAGCTCGGGATAAAATATTTCTATAAAAAAATTATCAGAATTGTTGTTTTCCATAAGACACCTTATTTATACGAAGGATCGATAAGTATAGCACGGAGTAAAAAATTGTTACAAAATAAAACGATAATCATCTGTAAAAAACAAGTAGAACTTTTTTGCGGTTGCACTAATGATACGAACCTAATCCATAGGAATGAGCGAAACCCAATCGTTCCTGGGATGTTGATCACCTCTATGATTTTTGAAAAACCTTCAGATTATTGGAGATTGGCGAAAATGCAGATCAAATTTATTTCTGCTATTAGGACGGATGAATCTGTAGATTATGAATATTATCTTATAGCTGAAAGAAAACAGTTGAAAAAATATCAAGTGAAAATCGTTAGAAATTCCGAGTTATGCGCAGAAGCAGAAATAACTTTAGTTAGGAAAACATAACTTGCAAGTTTTATTTTTAACAGCGTGTGTAACCAGTAATAATATTTTATATAGACCTATCGGAGCATATCAAGTCGCTTGGTATCTTAGGCAATTTGATTATGAAGTCCAAGTTATTGATTTTCTTCACCGAATGTCCGATGAAGTAATTTTTTCTATTTTAGATAGGTACATAACTCAAGAAACGAAAATAATCGGATACGGCGCGATGCTAGGACTCAAAGATCCAGAAGCTAGAGAATTTTTAAATAAAATAGAAAGAGTATTAAGACGAACCAAGAAAAAATATCCCTGGCTTACAACAGTAGCAGGCGGTGCCGCTGCTGCCGATTTAAATAGGCTCTATAGAAACAAATCATTATTTGATGTTATATTTTTTGGGCATGCTGAAGACACTATGCTGGCCTTGGCAAACAATCTTATAAGAAATGGTCCTAGTGTTCAATATGAGAGATTAGAAGGAAATAAGATAATAAGAGAATCTTTCGTAATGCCACACGATAAAAAATTTAATATAGAGTCAAACACTCACACATGGCACGATAGAGATTTCGTACAGCCCGGAGAAACGTTACCGATAGAATTAGGTAGAGGATGTATTTTTAAATGTAAATTTTGTCAATATCCTTATATAGGAAAAAATAAAAAAGATTTTAATAGATGCATTGATCATGTTAAACATGAAATGCTTCGCAATTACGAAAAGTGGGGTGTCACTAATTATTATATGTTAGATGATACATTCAACGCAGACGAAGAAAGAATAGAAGCATTTGCCAACATGGTTAAAACATTGCCTTTTAAAATATACTATGCGACCTATTTAAGATTAGATCTAATCGCAGCACATCCACAGACCGAAGACATGTTAGTTGAATCGGGCCTACTTGGAGCTTATTTTGGAATCGAAACATTCAACAAACAAGCATCTGAATTAATAGGAAAATCCTGGAACGGAAAAAAAGCCAAAGACTATCTGCCCAAACTATATCACGATCGGTGGAAAAAAGAAGTAGGTCTTAGAGCAGGCTTCATCTGTGGAATACCACCAGAGACGCTAGACGAATGTCTTGACACTAATAAATGGTGCATTGATAATGAGATACCTAATTGGTACTGGCATCCTTTACATATCAGTCGAGACAATTATAGTGAATTTATTAGCGAATTTGATAAAAATGCTACTCAATATGGATTTGAATGGTACGTCGACAACGGTATGGTATTATGGAAAACATCTACATGCGATGCTCGAACTGCTATAAGCTGGAAACATCGATTAATGGCAGGTGCCAAATCTTATCAAAAAAATGCTCAATGGAATCTTTTAGAATTAGGCAATTATAATATTGACATGCACGATGCTAAACATCGATTAATTACAGATTTAAATTGGGACCAGATCAATTCTAAAAGAAAAGAGTTTTTAAAAAATTATATCCATCAATTAATGAATGACTAACTGTGTCTAAATTGATCTGATCGATTAACAATAATATCGTAGATATTATCCCAGAGCTCGATGCGGGCTTTCAAAGCTTCAACAGCCGCCTGTTCAGCTTCGTGGATATGTACAGGATCATGGTCGCATAGATCTTCGACTAATGCTATACTGGCTGGCCCGTGCTCTTCGCCATCTATTTGTATGTGTCTCTGTAGATAATAATGAAACTTAGGACATTCTAGCTCAGTGATGTTTAATTGGTTGGCTATTCGAACGAACATATCTGGAATAATAGTCTCTCTACCGAAGCAGAAAGCACCAGCGATAATATGAGCTTCATCGGAACCAATGAATTCAAAAGTTTTTTTCATGAATTCTAAAGATGCCGCCGGTACAGCGACCTCCTCAAATGCGGCATACACTCCCATATCTTCAACAGCTTCGACCCATTCTTCTATGATGTTGGCATCAGCACCTACTTCTAACATGGCCTGACAATATAAATCGTGATGACTGATCGAACTAACTCCGTCAATATCGATATCACTTTCTTCAGCTAAAATTATTTCGTTGATTAATCTAGCAGCACCACCTCTAATTTTTCTGGTAGGAATCCAACATTTTGTACTAGGACAAACATGGTGCTGCAATGATTTAATGAGACTCATAAAATCCCAAACTGCGAAGACATGATGTTCCATGAATATGTGTAGGCTATCAATGTCTTTGATAGCATTGCCAATTAGTAACGGATGTTGATTTAACTCGTTTTGAAAATGTTTAATTTTATTGAGAGGAAGTTTCATGAAAATATTTACGCCTAATTCGCCACACTATAAATAATCTTACTTTTTGTTCTAAGGAGATTTTATGTTATCGTTGACAACAATGCAGGTAGCGATGTTTATTATTGCTTACTTTGCTGTGTTTGCTATTTTAAGCTATCGATTCACATCCGGATTTGATCAAAATAAATCAGGATTTTTAGTAGCGAATCGAAATGCAGGTCTATGGGAAAGCAGTCTCGCTGCAGGCGCCAGCTGGGTTTTAGGAGTAGCCCTCTTTGCTTCGTCGGGTTTTGCCTACAACATGGGGTGGGCCGGATTATTCTGGTTCGTAGTTCCGCAGACATTGGGTTTGTTTATATTCGCTTGGTTTAGTAATGTCTGTAATGAAAGGATTCCAAATGGGTATACTCTCAGCGGGTTTATCGATGAAAAATATGGTAAAGCCACATCGGTAATATATCAAATAGTTTTAAGTTTGATCAGCTTGGGTTTCATATCGTTGACATTTACAGCATTGACAAAATATTTGACTTTTATCGGTGTTCCGAATGTTCCTCTGTTAACTGGATTAGTTGTGTTAGGAACCTTGATATATGCCTTAAAAGGTGGTCTAAAAACCAATTTGCTAACAGGTAGTATTCAAATGATTTTTATGCTGGTTTTCTGCGCTGTATTGTTAGTGGCTGGATTCAGTATAGGCGGCTGGGAAAATTTGCTGGCAGGTATCAACGGTAAAGCTGGATATGAATCTATCTTTGATCCAAAGTTACTAATGACTTTTGGTATCGTTATGGCGCTCACGTCAGTTACCGGCATTGTCGGAAATCAAAGTTATTATCAGAAAAGTTTCGGGCAACAGAATACAGATCATACTTCTAAAAGTTTTATTCTCGGCGGAATATTTTTTGCGATAGTACCTATAACTTTAGGTATTTTAGGTATGATGGCTTTTGGTTCTGGCATGGAGGTAAAAGATCCTACAACAGCTCATCTAGTATGGATGTTTGAAAATCTCGGAATTTTAGCAGTTTTAGGTTTTGGTTTTATTGTGCTTAACGCTTCGGCTAATGCGCTAGATGCATCGGGTAATGCTTTTGGGGCTATCGTTGCTAACGATTGGATCAAAGACGAATCTAAAAGTGTGTTTTATAGTAGATTAGGTATAGTAGCAATTGCCTTAGTAGGATGGGGCATAAGCGTCCTTAATCTTTCTATTACCTATATATTTTTAACTTACGGTGTGCTAAGAGTTACTCTTTTCATAGCCACAATGTTAGCAGTTAGAACTGATCTATTAAACAAAATTGGATTGTTCTGGGCAGCAGTTATAATTTCACCGATTGCATTCTATCTTAATATTTCTGACTTGAAATTAGAAGCAGCGTTGATTGGATTCTTCGTAACTCCGATCTTAGCGATTATTCTCAGTAAGTTGAGTATTAAAAAACAACGATCAACAATTTATTAAATCTGTACAAAAAAATAGCGCCTTAGGCGCTATTTTTTTTTGGATAACCATTTAGAAAACCAATTATCGGGATTATAATATAGATTAGGATCTAAATTTTGAATAAACTGAAAAGAGTTATCAATAGCTTCGTATTTTTTCACGTCATTTAAAATTTGATATAGACTACCTTTTTTTACTTTATAATCTAAATAATTTTTATTGCCATCAAACTCGTAAATATATTTCTTCGCAGGAAATTTATATGTATGCCACGAGTCATTTATTTTTTTGTCAAGATTTTTCATCGACCATAATTGAAAATCTTTGCTACCAAAATAATAAATTAAATTTTTGTTTAAGAAATTATAATTAATCGCAATTTGATTTTTTGTTCGAATGACCATTCTAAAATAAATGCTCTGCCATTTGAAATTGAAATTAAACCACCACAAATAATCAAACATAGATTTTAGAGGTAATCCGCTAGACAATACACTTTCTTCTAGAAGATCTAACCAAGATTCACGACTATCTATTTCAAGCCCTCGGTATGGAGAATCTTTGTGATAATCTATTAAAGAAATTTCGGTATCTTCATCTACAAATAAACTGTGAAATTTTTCACGATCATAATCGTCATGAAATTCGTAGGTCTTGTTAGATTTTTTATATAATTTTAATGCTAGATCGCTGCCAAATATCTGATCCGAATATTCACCTGTTACTATTATTTCGTCATCAAAAAATAAATCTTCTATACAATATGAATTGGTGTAATTTAATTTGCTAACATATCTATCGAAAAAATAATAATTTTCTGATATACTGCCAATAGAAAGAAATATTCTTATTTTTTCTTTGACCTTGTTCATTCCTAACTTTTTTATGAAGCTGACTAATATTAATGTACTATCAATACCTCCGCTCCAAAAAATATGTATTTTCTTATTTTCTTGATCGGCTTGGTTGATTATTTCTTGAGTTCTTTGATCGCAGCATTCCTCGAACGTCTTTAAAAAATTCGAATCGTAATTCGGCATTTTCCAATCAGGATAAATTTCGAAATTATATGGCATCGATAATTTTCCTGTTCTATCGATCAACGGCAAAATATTACCTATAATATTTTTTGAATCTGCAAATATTAGTGTATCTCTTTTAGAATCGATTTTAAGTTTGAGAAGATTTGCGTAAAATAACTTTGTCATTGTATTCTATCTAAAGTCCAGTCGGATAAAAATGTCTGATATATTTCTTCCATTTCTTCCATGTTATCGGTAAAATTTATAGCTCTTATAAATTTTTTTAATTTGCTAACTGCTCGTATCAGTCTCAATTCTTGTTCTTGTTTATAGAGCCTAAGCTCTGCAACGACTTGATCTGTTGTTTGACATAATCCTTCTGCATATTCTGATAAAAGTTTACTAGAATAATTCGAATCTATGTCTAATTTTTCTATTTCTCTTTTTAAAATAAGATCGACTTCGATAAAATCTGTGTTTGAAATTTCAAACATTCTGCCCGATACATAAGAGTTCATTTTATTAATATATTGCAATCTTAAATTAAATAAATCTCTCTGTTCTAAAAAATCCTTTGGTGGATCTTCAAAATACTCAGTTAGTTTATAACTAACTCCATTAAACTTCATAATTTTATCGTTGATGTCTTCGTTGAAAAATCTTGCAGTTTGTTTGGTAAACGGAATAGATTTTACAAAATAACTGGAAAAAGGTTTACTTACTTCATAGGCTAGATAGGCACTGGTCATGTTTCTTACAATTAATTCATGTGACTTATCTAATACTAAAAATTTCCAACCTACCTTTGACATTATATCTCCTTGAAAGAATTATTAGATTCGTACCATTCAGTAGTATTAATATGTTCGATAAAATTAAGATTTTGATCTATGGCATTTGCTCTAAATTTACTTATAGCTAATTTCCAAAGAGATCCATTTTTATTTTTTTTAAGATAATTTGTGTCTTGCATAAAATCTGATACAATTTTTCTAGGGTACCATTTATGAGTTTCCCAAGTTCCTTGATGTTTTTTATCAGGGTTACTCATAGACCATTTCTGAAAATTGATACTTGAATAAAATGATCTATGATATTTTTCGAAATCGCTGTAATTTTTATACGTTATGGTTCTTGGATCTGCATATACCAATAATCTGTGACCTACATACATCCATTTACAAGCAAATGTTATATACCAATAAAAATCCCAATAATCGATAATAGGACAAGGACCTGATTTTACACAGGCTGAAAGAATTTTTGCCCATATCTCGGCATGTTGAACCGGCATTTTTTTATGCTGGTGATAATATCTTTCTATTTCAGATTCTTGCCAAGGAGTAAATGTTTCTTTAGTACCTTTAAATGATATGAAATCTCTCATTATATCAGAACCTATTAATTGATCATTGAGCTCACCAGTCACTATAATTTTATTTTTCTCCCACATCGAATCAATATGTTCTCCGCTGATTATTTCTAGATTAGGCAAAATAAATTTATAATACATTGTAGGATTTTCGATAACGCTTTCCGGAGTCATTACTACCTTTAGATTTTTTTGAGCGTAGTCCATACCTCGACACATGATGAATGCTGTTAAAACCATACTAGAGTCTATTCCTCCACTCCAAAAAACGTAGACCGGAGATCCGTCTTGTTCACTTTCTTGATATATCGAGCTGGCTTGTTCTAATGCGCAATCCAAATAACTCATCGAGAATCCTTCTACATAATCGGGCATTATACACGAATTAGGTATAAAAGTTTTTATAGGAAATTGTATTACAGATGTTCGATCTATGTAAGGAGCGGTTATAGCGTTGGTTACTCGATACATAGCTCTCCATGCATCAAAATCTTTTAAATTTTCTAATCCTGTAAAATATATGGGGTTATAAACAATAAGGCTATTCATATTCTTTGATTTTTAGTAGTAATAATATCGTATTCTTCTTCGACTTGTTTTATTTGATCTTCGGAGGTGCATTGATTTACCATATCAACAAATTTCATAGTCAATCCATAAACTTTCACCTTAAATGAATTGCTGCTTTCCATTCTCATTTTTAGATCTTTATAAGCCTCAATTGGTTCCCACCCTCTTATACGAGCTAGTTCGATTATATCTCTATGAAATAAATTATTTTTTATATCACAACCGTCGATAGCTGACTGTAATGCCAAATCAAAACTATGATTCAATGGCATATTAATTGCTTTGTCTTTGAGCATTGCGAATACTCTTTGAGAAATTTTAAACATAAGAGGAGCTCTTAATTTAGCTAATCTTTTATTTTCAAGGAACTCATCGGTTACATATTCAGGCGATAAAGGAATAATTTTCGGACCGTTCGTCCATGCTAGATTATTCGTGGCTATATCTTTTTCGGTTATGTAAGAAGCTCGATCAACGGTGCCATCTAGAGATAATTTAGGAAACAACAGTCTATTACTTCCCTCAAGGAAACCTTCCTTTAAAAAATTAATAGTAGATTGATCCGACGATACATGCAAAATACCAAGATTATTGTGATCGACTAAAAGATGTAAAATTTTGGGTAACATATTATCCTCGCTTAAATAGTAGTTATCAAATAAAATTGTTGATAATTTATAAATTGGAGAAAAGATGTCAATTAAAGGTCTAGGATCGGATCAAGTGCCATTTATCTATCTCGACGAATTTATTCCTGAGATCGACTGGGAAAGGTTACACAATGAAATCTCATTCGGTATAAGCCAATCGCATTGGCATAAGAAATTTGTTTCTAGCGGAGTTCATGAAGACTGGAAAAACAAAGAAATTACCACAGTTTTCAAAGAATTGCAACAAAGACTAACTCCCGAACAAATCTATCTTTTTAACAAATTGCAGACCACAGATGAAAGAATTAAGTTTTTAACTGCGTTGACTCATACTCCTCATCCGTTCTGGCTTATTTTTTTAAGATGGAATAAAAGAATTGAAAGCACAGGAGTTTATAATAAAGCCGTGCCAGAAGATTGCCATTGGACAGATGATGCCCAACATTTTCCTTATCTCAAAGAAATAATAGATACTATGCCATTTACAGGAATAGGAAGAGTAATATTATTCATGACTGAAGCAAACAATTCTACAGTTCCGCATTTTGATGTTTTGACTCAGAAACAAAGACAAGAAAAAGGCAATGATGATTTTATTTGGTTTAACACCAAAGGCAACAGTAAAAGCGTGTTTGTTATGGATGACGAAACTATGACCAAATATTATCCAGATACGAATAAAAAATTCATATGGTTTAATGAAATGGACTATCATGGAACTGATGCAGTATCACATTTTAGTTTTTCTGTAAGAATAGATGGAAAATTTAAAGATCATATAAAAGAAAAAATTTATGGTAGTGGTAGATCTATCCCTAACTGACGAATTTCAAGATGCCTGGCTGAAGGTATTAAAATTTATATCGAACAGCAATGACAAACTTAAAAACAATTACATAGACTTAGATCCTAAGAAATTTTTAAGTTTTACAGCGTTATTAAACGATGATCAAATTATTGGATTCAGCGGATTGCAGTCGTCATTCGAACGTTGGGGTCCCAATATTGTAAGATGCAGTACAAGAATGTGGATTCATCCAAATTATAGATCGACTGGGATGACAAAATTTACTCAGGGTGATAAATTTTTAAATAGTTTTTACCTAATACCTAAACAATTAGAAATCGCTAAAAAATTAAAATATTCATGTGTGTTTATGAGCAGAGAATCTAATCCTAGAGCATTTGCTGAATGGAGTAAATTGGTGAATAGAAATACAGGCAGTAATTTCCAAAATTTAAAAGATAGATACAATGTATGCGGATCTCTAGATACCATTCCTGAAAGTTGTAAACAATTTATTTCTTTGAATTTTGTCGATTCATCTTCTTTAGATATATGGAATCACAGCATGGAAAAGTTTAAAATTAAAGAGGATTCAGTTCTCGATTCCATCGAGTATTGATGATACACATATCTTGATTTTTATATCTGTCTAAAAACTTTAAATAGGCGTTCATAGCCAATTTTTTTGAAATAAGAGGATAAGGAATCCAAGATCTTATGTCGAACCCAGTGTTATAAAGATGTTCTCCAAATTTTTTCCTGGATTCTATTTTCCAAACAGTCTGGTCGTTTATGCGTACATCTGCATTTCCGAAATAATTTATCAAAATATCTTTGCTTTTCCAAACTTCGATATAATCGATACTCCTAGAAATTTTATTCCCTACCTTAACTCTCCAAACAAGATTACCGTTTTCAGCTGATTCAAAAAATATTCTATTATGATAATCCCAATCAGATTTTAAATGTGATGTTTGTTTTCTTACGTTTAGTCCTGTTTGATTGCCTTCTGAAAAATAATTGTCGAAAAATTTGTCATTTTCATGTCTATGCTGTATCCACAGATATCTTATAGCCCATGGACCTACATGGTCTGGATCTAAAAGGCTATGCATTTTTTGATTGTCTTGCTCGCCAAAATTCTTTTGAGGGATTAATTCCATAATAAATATCTCGTCTATATTTATGGTTATTAATCTGTGAAAACAACAAAAAACAAATTTCTCTTTAAAGTTCTATATCCAGTTCATTTCTTATCTTGGATCGGTTTCTTTGCCGTCTTATATATTGGAATAGAATGGGTTCATCTATTTTATTTTTTAACGGGTTGGATTTTAATTGAAGGTCTAGGTACTGCTGTCACTCTTCATCGCTATATCAGTCACAGGTCTTTTGAACCTAGAAAAACGATAAAACCTTTTCTTTTGTGGTTGTCTTGTTTGAGCCTTCAAGGAAGTCCGATAGGATGGGCTGCGGTGCACAGAGGCAGCCATCATAGACATGCCGATACTGACAAAGATGCCCACAGTCCTATTAAAGGTAAATGGTATGCTTGGCATTCTTGGTTGTATGATTGGAGTGATTATTTCAATCCCAAATACGCTGTGGACCTTTTAAGAGACTCTCAGATTTCTTGGTTCACTAAACATTATGAAAAAATTATAATCGTTACCTATGTCGTTGTAGGATTGATAAGTTGGGAAATATTGTTGTTTGGTTTTATGATTCCTGCCTGCGTAGGATTATACCAAGAAAGTAATATCAATGTTTTTTGCCATTCTGGAAAATCCGGATATAGGAATTTCGATACCAATGACAACAGTAGAAACGTTCCGTTTTTAGCTTTTATCACTTGGGGACAAGGATGGCATAACAATCATCATCAACAGGCATCCAGTTATGATTTTGGAACGGCCGTCAGCAAGAACAAACAGGAATTCGATCCTAGTTTATTATTTTTGCCTTTTATCGCCACGAAAGAAAGTCTAGCAAAAATACGAACATCTAGAAAATTCAACGATGTATAATTTTACCTTTAACAATCACCTAAAATATAGTATTGGTGGTAGAGAATTCGGATATCGAAAAACCGGGTTTGAAACGTATCAAGTTAGTGTCGGATCAGTGGACATGGCTTATTATAACATCAGCAATTATAGACAAGAACTGTTGCGCATAGTCGATCTAATCACACGAGATTTTGGTAAAGACATTATCGTTTTTTTATCAGGCGGCACTGACTCTGAAATCGTCTTGAGAGCTTTTTTAAAGTATGGTATCAAACCTAAATGCTGTACTATCAAATTCCTAGACGATTATAACATAGGAGATGTAGAAGAAGCCATAACGATTTGCAAAGAATTAGATGTTGATCTAGAGATTTTAGATTTTGATGTAAAAGATTTTTATTATTCGGGAAAGGCTGAGGAATTCGGAAAGGAAATACAATGCACTCAGATAACTTATCTAATGGTTTATTATCATATCATGAAAATGTCTATGCCTGCCGTAATGGGAGGAGAATTGCTGCTATCGAGGCAGATTGATCGAACCAGTAATTTTTGGTATTATACATTCAGAGAAAATGAAGATGCCAGTGCTATGAGATTTTCTGACAGATTTCAAATTCCTTTAGTCAACGAATTTTTTTCTTACACACCAGAGATTATGCTTTATTTTTTAGAATCTAAATTCGGAGTCACTGACATGTTGAACGACAAATATAAACTCACCAGTGTCAGTAGCAAAAATAAAATATTATCTAAACTGTTCCCCGACATAAGATACAAGACAAAAACACATGGATTTGAACGATTATTGGCATTTAACTATGAGTCATACCGTTCGATAATATCTGATTCATACAAGAGATTGGAACCTTCTCTAGATGGCATACCTCTTGATAGAACAATACAAATTCTTCGTGGAATATCATGATTAGATTATTAGATCAGTACGACATAGAAAAAACCAGACATTTATTTTATCTTCCAAACTACATGGGCGTAAATGTTGGAGATGAAAATACTTTTTTCCAATCTGAAAAATATGTAGATCTATATCATGAAAACTTTTATTGCAGTTATCTTTCAGGATTAAAAAATTACAAGGCATTAGGTTATTTTGATTCCTCAGGAAATATAACAGCATTCCTTAGTTTTTATCAATCCACAGATGAACCCTCGTGGTATGGAACGCAGATAAGATCTAAAGCAAATAAACACGTTGTGAGAGACCTTTTAGATTCTGCTATGGATCTCAATGAAGCAGACGGAAGATTTAAATTTTATACACTGTGGTCTGCGTCACAAACTAAATTGTTAAGGCGCTTTGCATTCAGCGACAGAAACAATGAACGATATGACTACTTTGATGAACATCTAGTACCTGCCAAACACAAATGTTTTTATACTTCGCACTGGCATGTGTTGTTTAATCGAGTATTGCTGCCTTTAGATACTGTAGTGAGATGCACATTTTTAAAACAGAAATACAGATCTCAGTTACCTTTAGGAGGAAATATTTAAATGTTTTCTCCTTTTAAATTTTGCGAAATATCTGAAAATTCTTTTTTAGTAGGGAAAGATACTAAATTGGCCGAAGAACTACTAGAATTTTTTAATCAAGATAAAAATAAGGATCTATGGTTAATTAACACTCATCGACAGACCACAACATATTCGTTAAGAAATACTCAGTCTATAATGCTGAGAAAATTAAAATTGTCTCAGAAATTAGATAATACCCTAGAATACAATCAAGTTATGGAAGTAGAGGACAGTGTACTAGTAGAACAATATCCTATATTTTTGCACACTATACAACGTATTGAAAAAATATTTTTTGATGCGGGTGTAAAACAGATAGAATGGGGGAGAATATTTTTCAGTAAATTCTTAGCTAACAGTGAAATCGATGAGCACACCGACGAAGGTAAATATTTTTCATATTATGATAGATTCCATTTTGTTATAGACACACCCGACAATTGTGTTTTTCACATAAGAAATCAAGATATCTATCTCAAATCCGGTGAGCTTTGTTGGGTCAATAATCATGTGCCTCATTGGTTAAAAAACTTTGGAAATTTTGATAGAATAAATTTGATCGTTGATGCGAGATTAAAATGATAGAAAAAAACATCAAAAAGGGTTGGGGTACTGAAATTACCGTTTCGCCGGAAGAATTTTTTTCTTTTGACAGTACCTATTGGCGAAATAAAATCTACGAAAGAAAAATTTTAATTTTCAAAGGCATGGAATTTACTAAACCTGATTATGTTAATTTCTGTAAAAAGTTCGGTAATCCGTGGAAAGGTGAAGATTATGTCTATAGCAGAGAAGCAGCCGAACCTGTAGTTGTAGAAAATAATCTTTATCATATCAGTCCATTCAGCAATATCATCAGCAAAAAATTAGGAAACGGTGAGATGCCCTGGCATGCAGATATTCCTAATCGAACGATAGATCCTTACCCTATGAGGAGCTTATGGATCACTAAAAATCCTTTTCCGAAAATCTCCGGTAAAACAAGTTGGATGAATTTAGAGATCTGTTTTGATTATCTTACTGATCAACAGAAAGAATTATTAGATAAAGTTATTATAGTTCAACAAAGCTGGTATGAGCCTGGAACAGATATCAAAGAATTTCCATTTGTAAAAATACATCCTATTACTGGAATTAAGTCTCTTAGATTAAATTATTACAATGATCAAGATCTAGGAAAAACTGATGCATGGATAATAGGCGTTAAAATTAACGGTATTTTGCAGAAAGATTGTTCTTTGGTTGCAGACTTTTTACGACACTTAGAAAAAATTAATGATCTAGTTTATGAACATACCTGGGACACATTCGATATCGTCGTATATGATAATTGGAGTTTCGTTCATAAAAGAACTCATGTGATTCCAGGCCCTGGCGGCGAAAGACATTTTTACCGAGTAAACATTGATCATGTCTCTGATAAAGAATAGTGACACATATAAAAATTGTTACAACTTAAAACTTCCAAAATTAGACTATATTATTAGATCAGATTTTAAATTGCCTTCTTTAAAAGAGACAACAAATGGAATTTATAGGACTGATCCTCAAAACATTTTTAATAAAGATTTTTTACAATCTTTAATCAATCAAAATATATATCCGACTGTATCAGTTTTATTTTTTACTAGACCGAATCATAAAGGATCTCTGCATATCGACGGAAATACATTTAATACAGGATCGTGGTCTATAAATTGGAACATAGGTTCCGAAATGATTCTAAATTATTATAAGTCAGATTTAAGAAATCATTCTAAAGATTATCTGTTAGTTAAAGATAATTTAGAAAAAGATGAAATCTTTCATCCAGTTTCGCCTTTTTTGTTAAAGAATGATGTAGTACATTCTGTTGATAACGTCGATGATAGTCCGAGATGGGCGATAACTATCAGAGGATATCCTAAGATAGATTGGTCTGATCTGGTAGATATGTTTTTTCAAAAACAATTAATCATTGAGAAGTAAAGTATTTGCTTCCCGGATCAAATGTTATTTCTCTTATGTAAGTTGTAGACGAGCATTTCAAACAAAAATCTATAATTGGGATTATATCGGCAGCCTGCATTTTTGGACCCATTCTATTTTTAGCCATATCAGTATCAACTCTTCCTGGTTTAAGCAAATGAATCATAGGATAGTTGGCAGCATGACTTAACAAGTATGACGATTTATCTAAGGCTGCTTTATGTACTTGATAGGCTCCATACCCATAATCTCTAGTCATATACAAAGATGAACTCGAACTGCCGATTACAAAAATTTTTTTTGATGAATCATTTTTCCATGTCTTGTGTACTTCAAATAAAATTTCTATCGGAATATAAGAATTATGGCTGTAAGTTTTTTCGATGCTAACAAATGCGTTGTTTACGAATATGTCACATTTGATTATTTGTTCTATAGCTAGATCTTTATTTGCTTCTATAGATAAATCGCACCCTGTTGATTTACTCAATCCTATAATTTCATAATCCAGAGATGCGAAATATTCGGAAATTTTTTTCCCTATGCCTCTTGTATGACCGGTTATAGCTACTTTCATAAATCCTCCTAGACTATTTAATCGATAGTCTAGGAAGGAAAAACTTTATTTGATTATGCGTATAGAGGAATGAATTTGGTATTTCCGTTAACAGTGACTTCTAGCCAACTATCTACCGATCCTGGTGTGGCAGGTGTGTTTCCAGTCTGTCCCAGCATATTAAGGTTTGCCATCATCAAGCTACCACTAGTACCATCGATCAACATGGTAGACGAATCACTGAATACACTTCCTGTTAAGTCGCCGGTGACACCGAACAAGGGATAAAGAACACCATCTTCCCTAACTTGAACGCATTGTTGCATAGTACCTGCTGTGTTAGCAGTATCTAAAGAAATAACACCGGGAATCACACCAGTGGTAACAGGCCCGTTAGTAAAAAATGTAATCCTGCTAGATAATCTAGGAGTGGCTGTACCATCGTTACCTAAGCATGTAATTTCAAAAAGTTTATCTCCGGCGAGTAAAGTTGTAGGGGTAGTTCTCGTACCTCTATTTCTAGAAATAGTGAAGTTATTTGAGTCTTGAGCATCAAAGTACTGCCTAATAACCAAAGGTTGTCCAGCTGCGTTTGCGGCAGCGACATATGTAGTATTGAATATTTCTAATCCGCTAGATTCAGTGCTGACATCAGTGATTAAAGCTGGACCTAACATCATTCTACCATCTGCTAAAAGTCTGACTCTAGGAACGGCAATTCCGCTGGAATTTAACGATTGTATTAATAGATTAGAAGTTACCGTTGTACCGTTAATCAGCTCTGCAGAGTTTATAATCTGCATAGTTTCTTTGTAATCAGTGCCGTTATAACCCCAGAAGGCGATTTTTCCAGTAATATCGAATGGAATTACGGTTGCAGGTGCTGACGAAGGTCCGCGTGTTCTTCTAAAATTTAAACCATCCATATCATTAGAGAAACCATGGCTGGTATTAAATGTCACACCTCCTAGCGATGTGCCTGTAAACAATGTTCTATTAACATAAATGTTACTGTTAATATCTTCGTTACCATTACCAAAAATCGCTGTACCTGCGGTAACGATATTGATGTTATTGGCCTGCATCCTAATAGATCCGCCGCCAAATCCATCTATCGTTGAAGTTTCTATGGTTTGGATTAATCCTTCTTGTGCTGACAATCTAGAGTCATTTGCATCAACTATTACGCTGCTGTCGTCGGCAAATATTGATCCTTTGACGTCCCCGATAAAAGTTCCAGATACCACTGATGCAGGAATCACACCACTGACTGCATCTACTAAAAGAGTTGAATCGTCTGCAAACACAGATCCTTTGACGTCACCAGTATGGTATCCTGTGGTATTTCCCGTTACATTACCCGAAACGTTACCCGAAACGTTACCCGAAACGTTACCCGTAACGGTTCCTACTAATGTTCCCCTAAGAACACCGTCTGTAGCATCTACCAAAAGAGTTGAATCGTCTGCGAACACGGACCCTTTGACATCTCCTGTGACGTTTCCGATCAAAGTGCCATTAACTGTCGCAGTATCGACATCGATAACCACCGTAGATGCTGTGTTAAAAATTTTATCTGTCACGATAGCATCAGATACGATCGTTTCGTGAGTTAAAATATCAACAGTAGCGCTCAGTGTTTTTGCAACACTATCATAAGAAAAACTTATAT
>Ga0194130_10002444_pt1 | contig 26944 bp, 27 predicted proteins | sample TA2KigsurfametaG_FD_160084 | JGI IMG/M metagenome (GOLD analysis project Ga0194130, IMG submission 160084) | Freshwater microbial communities from Lake Tanganyika, Tanzania - TA2015050 Kigoma 12 surface | ecosystem: Environmental > Aquatic > Freshwater > Lake | place: Tanzania: Lake Tanganyika... | reverse complement strand
TTCCGTTCCCGGCGAAACCGTAAACAGGCTCTGTGCCTCGGGCATGTCGGCCGCCGCTTTATGCATGCGTGCCATTCGAGCCAACGAAGGAGAACTCTTTGTGGCTGGTGGAGTGGAGCACATGACCCGAGGACCTTGGGTGATGTCGAAAACATCAACGCCCTACGGCCGCGACATGCAGCTGTACGATACTTCGTTTGGTTGGCGCTTTGTGCACCCAGCTATGGAAAAAACCTACGGCACCGATGCCATGGGCCGCACCGCCGAAAATCTGCTAGAAACCCGAAGCATTTCCCGCCAAGCCCAAGACGAATTCGCCTTTCAATCTCAACAAAAGGCCGCTCGCGCCCAGGCTCAGGGTATTTTTGACCACGAAATAGCTCCGGTTTCCATTCCCCAACGAAAAGGAGACCCCATCACCGTAAGCCGCGACGAATTCATTAAACCCAACACCAGCCTTGAGGTTTTAAGTCAGCTAAAACCCGCCTTTAAAGAAGGGGGAAGCGTGACGGCCGGCAATGCTTCGGGACTCAACGACGGCTCTGCTGCTTTGCTGATTGGCAGCGGCGCTGGCTTGAATCGCTTCGGTATTGCCCCGCTTACCCGCATTTGCAGTGCCGCCGTGGCCGGAGTAGAGCCCCGCATTATGGGCATTGGCCCGGTTCCGGCCAGCCTTTTGGCCCTAAAACGTGCAGGTTTGTCCTTAAACGACATGGATCTGATTGAAATCAACGAGGCCTTCGCGGCCCAAGTGCTCTCGGTCATGGCCGATTTGGGACTCGATTTCAACGACAACCGGGTGAATCCCAACGGTGGAGCCATTGCTCTGGGGCATCCGCTCGGCATGTCGGGTGCCCGTTTGCTGCTGACCGCCTCGCTCGAACTTCAGCGCCGAAAAGCCCGCTATGCCTTGTGTACCATGTGCATTGGGGTAGGCCAAGGCTATGCCGTGGTGCTCGAAAACATGACGCTGTAAGCCCCGATTCTGCCGATTTTATCAAAAACTAGGAAAACAGTACCTTTGAAAAAAATATCCAATGAAAATTAAGTTCGTTGTTCTGTGCATGTTGGCTGTTTCAGCCCTTATGGCCCAAAAGCCTACGTATAAAACAAAAACCGAGGGTTTGTATATTGAAATGCAGACCAACAAAGGGAACATCGTTTGTCAGATGTACTTCGATAAGGTCCCTATGACGGTGGCTAACTTTGTGGGATTGGCCGAAGGCAGCATTCCAAACTCGGCAAAGCCCTTGAAAACTCCGTATTTCGATGGCATTAAATTTCACCGTGTGGTGCCGAATTTTGTGATTCAAGGTGGCGATCCCGCCGGGAATGGTCAAGGTGGGCCCGGATATTCTTTCAAAGACGAGTTTCACCCGGCCTTGAAACACGATTCTGCCGGAGTGCTTTCCATGGCAAACGCCGGCCCCGCCACCAACGGTTCGCAGTTTTTCATTACGCACAAAGACACGCCTTGGCTCGACAATAAGCACAGCGTTTTTGGTCGGGTAATTCAAGGGCTAGACGTGGTGAATGCCATTGCTCAGGGCGATACCATTCAGCGCGTTTTTGTGCTGCGCGTCGGCAAAGCCGCTAAAAAATTCAAGGCCGCCAAGGTGTTTGCTGAGCTGAGCGGAGTGCTGGGGCCAACCGAGCGAAAATAAGGCTGTAACGCGTTTTAATTCAGGTTGTTGAAATATACAATCTAAATCGTTGGTTTTATTATTTTAAGGGGCGGCAGCCGGGCTTTCAGGGCTACTCCGCGGTTGCCGAATGGCTGGCCCAGCTGGTTTGCGGGGGCTCCTAAAGTCGCCTCCGCACCTAGCGGGCCAACCTTCGGCAGCCTTGCGGGGTAGCCTCTTCAATCCCTGCCGCATGGCCAACCCAATGCATTCCGGTTGATGCTTTTATTTTGAATCCTTGCTTTCTTCTAACCGTAAAAAAGCCCCAGGAAGGCTAACCAAAATATGGGCTAAGGTAACTCCAAACGAAACGGCAATGGCTTCTGGGCCCGACAAACCGGTTTGGGGACCCAGCCACAAAAACAAAAGTTCGCGGGCTCCTATGCCTCCCACCGACAAGGGCAGGGCAGAGGCCACCGAACTTAAGAAAAACAAGGCGCAAGCCAATCCTACATTTAACTCCTCAGCATTTACCGTGTAGGCCAACATCAAAAATCCTATTCCTTGAAGCAGTTGAACTCCCACCGATAAGCTGTTTCCAACTAAAAATTCGGAATGAAATGCCGAAAACAGCCGTTTGCTTAACCACCAGCCTAAAGGCAAGGCCAAGAGCAACAAAGCCAGAATCAAAGCCCTGTATTCTGGAAATTTTGGAAGCAAAAGGAGGCCACCTAAGCCCAACAGCGCTGCCATTCCACTCAGCCGTTCATACAAAAACACCCCTGCGGTTTCCTTCCAGCCCAGGTTTCGTTTTTTCGACAAAAACCAAACCTTCCAGGCGTCTCCACCGACTCCTCCCGGAAGCAGCAAATTGTAAAACATTCCCTTCGCGTACAGCTTTAGGTTAAAAGTTGTATTTGATTTAAAATGAATGCATTCAAGTAGTCTTTTTGAGCGAATGGCCGACAGCAGTTTCGAGGCAAAATAAAAGAAAAGCAAGGCCATCCAGGCCCCAATTGGAAACTGGGCATTAAAGCCCGAAAAATCGGTTTTCCAAACAACGTAGCTCAGGGCTGCTAGGGTTCCTGCCCAACGCAGGGCGGCTTTAAGAACGCTTGGAACCTTCATGCACCGATCGAATGGTGTAGGGCGTTTTGTTTTGGCTTTCAAAATAGGTGCGCATGGCAATCTCGGTCATCAAACCAAAGGTGATCAACTGAATGCCACCCAACAAGCAAATCACGCCCAAAATCAACATAGGCCGGCCCCATATATCGTGGCCTTGCAGCTTTTCAATCAATAAATACAGGTTGATGCCAACGCCTGCAAACAGCATTAAAATCCCTGTTTTTCCGAACAAGTGCATGGGTCGCTGAAAGTATTTTTGCAAAAACACCATCAACAGCAAATCGCTCATCACTTTAAAGGTTCTGCCCAATCCATATTTGGATTTTCCTGAGGTTCGGGGCCGGTGGTTTACGTCAAACTGACGAATTCGGGCTCCTTGTAAGGAGGCCAAAACCGGTATAAACCGATGCAGTTCCCCATATAAGCCAAGGTTTTTCGCAATGTTTGGCCTAAAAACCTTTAAGGTGCAGCCATAATCGCGAATGTGCACGCCGGTCCAATTCCGAATCAAGGCATTGGCTAATTTGCTGGGAAATTTTCGCAACAAAGCCCCGTCCTTTCGGTTGGCTCTGTTTCCTGCCACTACGTCCAATTCTTCGGCCTCCAACATCTGAATCATGGGCAAAATATCGGCCGGATCGTTTTGCAAATCGCCGTCTAAGGTTACAATCACATCTCCGCTGGCATGGGCAATGCCGGCACTCATGGCTTGGCTTTGTCCATAGTTTTTTTGAAAAACCAGCAAATGGGTGTTTGAGTCTAGGTTTTCTTTGATGCGGCGAATGGTTTGGTCGGTGCTGCCATCGTCCACAAAAATCAATTCATATTCTTGGCCACTCAACGCTGTTTTGACTTGCTGCATCAACGGAAGCACGTTGTCTTCTTCGTTCATTACAGCTACTACGACAGATATTTTCATGCCTACAAATTAAAGAGTTATTTGGGCAAGCCCGCTTCTTTTTTCAAAAAACCACCAGGGTGCGCCTCCCCAATGGACTGTTTTTTGCAGTTTAAAGTTGAACCTTTGCAGGGTTTTAAGCGATGAAATATGACCTACCCGAACGTAAGCGCCCATTGAAATGCAAAGCAGTTCAGGGTGATTTTCAAAAAATACCTGAAGCAATGCCGCGGATTTTCCTTTTCCCCTGTGTTCCGGACTCAATTGAAAGGACAACAAAGGCAGGGGCGAATCGCTTGCATAGCTTTTGATTCCAATCAAGCCAAACACCGCCCCGTCGTGCAGCAAGGCCACCTTGCATAAGGTAAACCGGTGGCCCAAAATGTACCTTTCAAGCTCAGAACAAGAAGTGGGGAAGGGGTGGGCAGAAAACCGTAGGGAATTTGAGTCGCGAAAGGTGGCAAGGAGTTTAGGAAAATGAGAGGCCTGGCATTCTTCCAGAAAAATATCCTTCTTTGCTGCCAAGGCTATGCTCAAAAGGAATTCAGGTTCATTATTATTCCCAATTTGGGAGAAAACCCATGGAAGTTGCCTCGGCCAAATAAAAATTGATGGCCAATTCCAAGATCCAACAAAACAGTTTCTCCGAGTTCAATCATCAGTCCTGCTTGCGGCCTTAATCCAAAATACGCAGAACCGCCCATCAAAACCAATCCCATGGTACCGCCGGCATAGGGCCTTAAAATATACCCTTCAGGTCTGAAACAATATTCTGCCCCGCCCAACAAATCGACCATTTGATTGCGGATATCTCCGTCGTAAAGCAACAAGGTGTAGCCTGCCTCAACCTTTAAACTCAGGTTGTCATTGAAAAAGTACCTGTTTGATCCAAAAAATCCTACGCCCAAGTTGATCGGACCAAATTGAGATGTTCCAAAATCCGATGTAGGAACAAACAATTGCACTCCGCCCTGAGAGTAATTTTGAGATTTTCCAACCTGGAAAAGCAAAATCAAAAAGCTGCTAAGTAAAATGAAACGACGAACCATAGGTCAAAGTTAAAGATTTGAATTGGCTTTGTATTTTTGAATTCTTCAGCTTTACAATAATTGCTGAAAATATAAGCAAATTTTGTACCTTTCCCCTAGAATCCGACCTCTTTTATGGGTAAGTGTGTGTATTGTGGGCATTCCGCTGGGTGGTTTAGTCGAAAACACATACGATGTGTTGAACGTCACCACAAAGCCAAGCCTGCCATTGAAAATTTGGTGGCTCATGCCCTGAATGATGAAGCAAAAATGGACGGCCTGTTTGATCGGGTTAAAGAATTGTCTTTGTCTGGATTTTTGACGCCCGATGAGCGTAAATACCACAGTGCCCTGGGTCTTATCAAAGGCCTTGAAGATTTTTTAGATGACCATGTTCTGAGCGATGAAGAATTCAAGCGAATGGAATCAGCCATTCTTGTATTGGAAATTGACCCCGATTTGCAGCGCAGTTCAGGTTTTTCGGAACGCATCGCGAAAGCCCTAACCATTACCAAATTAAACAAGGGAGAAATTCCCACGGACGTTATTCGCATTCCAGAAAACCTTCCATTTTAATTCAAAAGTCTGAAACCATTGTTTGGATTTTTGATCGGGTTGCGGTCTCTGAACGCACCACCCAAGTTCAATATCAAGGCTCCAGCAGCGGTGTGAGCATTCGCATTATGAGGGGTGTTTATTATCGAACAGGGGCCTTTAAGGGCTATCCTGTCGAGGTAGAAAAAATGAAGCCAATGGGTAGGGGAACGCTGGCCTTTACCACCAAGCATGTTCTGTTTGTTAGCGACAAAACCAGCCTTAAAATTCCAATTGCGAAATTGGTCGCCATTCAAGCCTACGAAAATGGACTGCAAATTCAACGCGATGGAGTTCGAAGCAAGCCCATTTTACTTTCCGGTATTGACGTTTGGTTTGCCAGCAACGTTCTTAGTCTGCTGTTTGAAGGCCCTTAGGAATAGAGATTGTTGGCTTTAGGAAACTAAAGCCATTTTATGGCTTTTGTGTCATAGCAAACAGGTTCAGATTCTGAACTCCGTTGCAGCAATAATCGGTTTTGCTCATCTATACCCACCGCTTTCCCTTCGAACTTAAGGCCCGTCAAACTTTCTTCAAACCAACGCAGTTCTTTAAAGCCCCATAACCCAAGTTCGTATTCCCCTAGCAGCCGTTCATCGTCCCAAAAACGGTACTCCTCCCAGTACTTTTTAAATACAGCTCCCCAATCCATCAGAAAGGTAATGGGTGGCAGCGGAGTATTTAAATGGCTGGCAAAGCTAGGCAGGGTAGGGTATTCCGATAAGTTTAAGCCAAGTCCCGCCACAGTCCAGGCGGGTTTTCCATGCTGCCAACCTACCTCAATCAACATCCCGCCGGCCTTTTTACCTTTTACATATACATCGTTTGGCCATTTTATTTGAATGTTGATTTTCAAGTATTCCTGTAAAGAATGTTGAACACAAAGGGCGAAAAGACGCTGAGCACGAACCGCCCAAGCCTGTTCCTTGCCCGGCCAGGCCTGAGGTTGAACCACAAAACTTCCGGTAAACGACCCAGCAGAATCTGAAATCCAACTGTTTCCCGATTGCCCACGGCCTTTCTTCTGCTGCTCGGTAAACACCCAATACCCATGCCCCTCAAGCAATGGCCTTAGGGTTTGCTTCGCGTATTCGTTGGTGGAATCGACCGATTCAACCACCTCAATGTCCTTACCAATAATTAACGCTTTCATTTCAACCGCACGAATAACTTATATTACCTTTGCGAATTAACATAAAATGCAAGAAACCCTGAAAAATACATCGCTGGAATTAACAGATTTGGTTCAATATATTCTTGAAGGAATAGAATCCAAAAAGGCAGAAGACACTAAGGTGCTGGATTTGAGGAACATACCCTCGGCCGTCTGCGACGTTTTTATTTTATGTACCGGCAATTCCAACGTTCAAGTTGAGGCCATTGCCAATGGAGCCATCGATGAAGTGCGCGACAACAAAGGCGGGAAACCCTGGCACGTGGAAGGCCTTGCCAACAAAGAATGGGTTCTGATCGATTTTGTTCAGGTGGTTGTTCATGTTTTTCAGCCCGAAGTTCGAACATTTTATGCCCTTGAGCAGTTATGGGCAGACGCCCCTGAATTTTCTTTTAACAAAGCCTAACCCTCGTATTTATGTCAACCCCCGATAAAGAAAACAAGGCTCCACAAGGCCCAAAGAAAAACAAGTTTAATTTTAGCCTATACTGGATTTATGGCCTGGCCATTCTGGTTTTTATTACCATCAATTTTATGGGTTCTATGGAGCAAACCCTGCCCAAAACCCAGGTAAATACGCTTTTTAGCTGGATGGATAAGGGCTATGTTAAAAGCATTCAACTTCAAGAAGGCCCCACCGCCCGCATTGAGGTGGTTTTGCATAAAGATTCCATTCTTTCTCACCGCACTGAATTCGCCGAGTTGTTTAAAAACGACAACCCTGAGTTTATTGAAAAGGGGCCCCATTTTTCGATCGACCAAGTTTCCAAGGATTTCTTCGAAAAACAAATGGTTACCCTTCAAGAAAAGTCGGCAAACGCCCAAAGGGTAGATTACAAGCAGATTCCACAAAATACCATGTGGAGGGAAGTGCTGGGCTGGGTAGTTCCTATTGGTTTGATGATTGTTTTTTGGATTTTCATTATGCGCCGCATGGGCGGAGGTGCCGGTGGCGGTCAAATTTTCAACATCGGTAAATCCAAAGCCAGGTTGTTCGACAAAGACACCAATGTTCTGGTGAATTTTGACAGCGTTGCGGGCCTTGACGAGGCCAAAGTGGAATTGATGGAAATCGTGGATTTTTTGAAAAATCCTAAAAAATATACTCAGTTGGGAGCAAAAATTCCCAAAGGAGCTTTGCTGGTTGGGCCTCCGGGAACAGGTAAAACCCTTCTTGCTAAAGCTGTTGCTGGCGAAGCCAAGGTTCCGTTCTTTAGCATGAGCGGTTCTGATTTTGTTGAAATGTTTGTTGGGGTTGGCGCCTCTCGGGTGCGCGATTTGTTCAAACAGGCCAAGGAAAAAGCCCCCGTTATCGTGTTCATTGATGAAATTGATGCCATCGGGCGGGCTAGGGGCCGTTCGGCAGTTCAAGGTGCCAACGACGAACGAGAAAACACCTTGAACCAGTTGCTTACCGAAATGGACGGCTTTGAGTCCAACGCTGGCATCATTATGCTGGCCGCCACCAACCGAGCCGATATTCTTGATAAAGCTTTGCTACGCCCCGGCCGCTTTGACCGCCAAATTTCTGTTGACCTGCCCGATTTGAATGGCCGTGAAGCCATTTTTAAGGTGCACATGAAAGACAAGAAATTAGATGCCTCCATCGACATTAGCTTGCTGGCTCGCCAAACTCCAGGTTTCTCGGGTGCCGATATTGCCAATATCTGCAACGAGGCTGCTCTAATCGCCGCTCGAAAAGACAAAAAAAGCATTAGCCGAGAGGACTTTAACGATGCCATCGACCGTGTGGTGGGTGGACTCGAAAAGAAAAATAAAGTGATTAGCCCACAAGAAAAAGAAGCCATTGCCTACCACGAAGCCGGCCATGCTACCGTTTCTTGGATGCTTAGGTATGCCAGCCCCTTGGTGAAGGTCACCATTATACCAAGAGGCCAATCTCTGGGAGCGGCGTGGTACTTGCCCGAAGAACGGCAAATTACCACCACCGAACAATTGATGGACGAAATGGCCGCCGCATTGGGTGGCAGAGCTGCCGAACAGGTGGTGTACGGAAAAATAAGCACCGGAGCTTTGTCTGACCTAGAAAAGGTAACAAAACAGGCCTACGCTATGGTGTCGGTTTACGGCCTTAACGATAAAATAGGCAACATTAGCTTCTACGATTCTACAGGCCAATCCGATTATTCTTTTTCTAAACCTTACAGCGAAAAAACAGCCGAACTGATTGACCAAGAAGTGAAAATCTTGGTTGAATCGGCTTACGTTCGTGCCATTGAACTGCTGAAAGAACACCGCGAAAAACTTGATGAGCTGGCAAAACGGCTCTTGGAACGCGAAGTGCTGTACCGCGAAGACCTTGAGGAATTGTTCGGAATGCGCGCTTTTGAAAACCAAGCCGATGCTACCGCCGCCCTGGTCAGCAAATCTGCTCAGCTCCAATCTTCCGAACACGGAGCCACAGCTGAAACCAGTCCCAGCTCAGACCTGAACAGTAAGGCAGATTCAACCCAAGAAATTTCGCCAAATCCAAGCATGGAAGAAAACATCGAATCTTCCGAAGAATAATTCAAGATGTCGGCCAAATCGGGTAGAGAAGTAGCCATTCGTGCCACATCTGGACTGGTTTACGTTGCCTTGGTCCTTGGCCTTATTTTGGTTAAAGCACCCTATTTCCAATTTGGAATGGCTTTCTTTTCCATCTTGCTGGCCCGAGAATCCTTTTTCTTGGTCAAAAAATGGTCCGGCAACCAACCCAGTCTATGGGTTTCACCCATGTTTCTTTTACTGCCCCTAAGTTCCATTTTACCTCCCAATTTTCTTCCCTTCGATCCGGCTTTAGGAATCTCGGCCGCCCTGCTGCTGTTGCTTAGCATTTTATGGCTAAGCAAAAAATTCAAATCAACCGTTTTGTGGCTTAACCTGGGAATTTTAATTCAAGTGGCCTTTTGGTTGCTAAGCCGCTTGGGCTATCATGACCCCTTTCCAAGCAAAGTAATTATGGTCCTGTTTTTCTTGACATGGATCAACGATACCTTGGCCTATCTGGCTGGGAGTTTTTTTGGTCAAACAAAAATTGCCCCATCTATTTCTCCTTCAAAATCTGTTGAAGGATTTTTCGCCGGACTGTTCGGCTCAGCCCTTTTTTTGTATTTACTCTCTAAATACTGGCTCAACGCCGACCCTCTTCCATGGATTGGGTTTGCTTTAATTTATGTGCCCCTGGCCGTGTCAGGCGATTTTTTTGAAAGTTACCTGAAGCGAAAAGCCGGTGTGAAAAACAGTGGGAACATCATGCCCGGACATGGTGGGGCCATGGATCGGTTTGATTCCTTTATATTTGCGGTACCACTGACCTATATGTATATTATTAAATTACTACTATGAACGGCATTCACAAGGAAGGACAACTCTGGATTGGAATTTCGGTACTGCTGATTTTTAGCCTAATTGCAGGCCTAATGTATCGGTTCGGCCCAACCCACTCCCTCTCCTTGGGTATCACCATTTTGGGCGCCGCCTGGTTGCTTTTGCTGATTCAATTTTTCCGAATCCCTGACCGAAAACTAAAAAAACAGCCTGATTTTGTGCTAAGCCCCTGCGACGGTAAGGTGGTGGTGGTTGAAAAAGTCTTTGAACCGGAATACCTCAAGGAAGAATGCTGGCAAATTTCGGTGTTCATGAGCCCTTTGAACGTGCACATCAATTGGTATCCCATTGACGGAGAAGTCGATTACTACCAATACCACCCCGGAAAGTACCTGGTGGCTTGGCATCCCAAAAGCAGCACTGAAAACGAACGCAGTTCGGTAGGGCTTGTTACCTATTCCGGTCAACGCATTTTGGTTCGGCAAATTGCCGGAGTTCTAGCCCGTAAAATTTGCTGCTATGCAGTAAAAGGTGTTCGGGTTCCGCAAAACCAAGAAATGGGCTTTATTAAATTTGGGTCAAGGGTCGATTTGTTTCTCCCATTGGATTCCGAAATCCGGGTTGAAATTGGCGATGTGGTTACCGGAGGTATTTCCAGATTGGCTCAATTCGCCCACGCCGGCTCAATGGAAGAGCCAACGCTTTAAGGCCCACCATATCAAGAAAAATACGGCCGCTGAAACCCCTAAAAGCAGTGCGGCCTCTCCACGCTCGGGATAGGGCATGCTCCTTCGTTCATTCAAGGTGCGAACCTGGCCCGTTTCGAGTTTTTCCCAAGCTTCTAATTCCATAAACGTTCGAACCGGAAAGGTGGATTTTATGTTTCCCAATTCCTCAGCATAGCTGATCCTTGAAGCCACAATTCCTTCATCGGCTTGCTTGCCCACGGGCTTTTTTCGGCTGCGGCTGCAAAAGTGCAGCCCCAACCTTTTATCTGCCTGCCGGTCCAAATACACCAACCATTCTTCTCCCGGCAAAAATGCCATAGCGCAGGAACTTTGGCAATCGTAGGCAATGCTCATTTGCGCTGGTAAATCTCCCCAAAACAACTCAATTCCAGTGCAGTACACCCAGCACCGCGTTTGGTCAAGCTTTGCCATGGAATCGACCTTTACCCGAGCAACCGCATGCGCGTTCTGAACGGCATCTGCCGCCCAGTTTTTCAGTACCCCTCCGCAATCGCAGCCCTGAATGGGAACACTCAACAACCCGAATAAAGCCAAGAATACGCCTTTGCCCAAATTCCTATTACCCATGCGTTTGAATAAAGGCAATTGACTTCTCGACCATGGGACTCATTTCCGCATCTTCCTTCAAAAATGGAACCTCGGCCCTAAACAGGTTTCGGTATTTCTCAATGCGGGGCGAACTGCACAGGGGCAAATGAAAATCCAGAGCCTGGCATACTGTCATCCATTCCATTCCTAAAATCCTCCAAACCCGTTCTACCTGAGCTCTGGCTTGCAAAGCTGCATTGGCTCCCATACTCACGTGGTCTTCTTGCCCTCGGCTTGAATCAATGCTGTCTACCGATGCCGGACCTGCTCCTTGTTTGTTTTGACTTACCAAGGCCGCTGCGCTGTACTGCAAAATCATAAATCCGGAGTTTAAACCCGGATTGGGAGTCAAAAAGACCGGTAAACTTCGGTCGCCGTTGATCAGTTTGTAGATGCGGCGCTCGGATATGCTGCCCAATTCAGCCAAGGCTATTTTTAGGTAATCCATGGCCAAAGCAAGGGGCTCACCATGAAAGTTTCCGCCTGAAATAATTTCCAATGAATCTGTGAAAATCAATGGATTGTCGGTAGTAGATTGAGCCTCGACTTCAAGGGTTGACCCAATGAACTGCAAGCTATCGTAAATGGCGCCATGCACCTGAGGGACGCAGCGAAACGAATAGGGGTCTTGAAGGTATTTCCGCTCTGAACGTTGAAGTTGAGAATCATACAGCAAATCCAACACGCCCATGGCACTGCGAATTTGCCCGGCATGGGGACGGGCCGCTTGAACCCGAGGATCAAAGGCCGCTGCATTCCCTGAATAGGCATCCAAGCCTGCTGCTGCATTTATTTGCGCCCAATTCCAGGCCTTTAATGCATCTTCTAAAGCCATTAAACCCTGAGCCAGCATGTATTGCGTTCCATTCAGCAGAGCTAGGCCTTCTTTTTCCCTCAACTGCAAAGGAGGCAAACCAAACATGGGTTCAATTTCGGCTCCCGAATGCCGCTTTCCCTTGTAATTAAAAAAGCCCATGCCAAGCAATGGCAAGGAAAGATGGGCTAGGGGAGCCAAGTCTCCGCTGGCGCCAAGGGAACCGCTTTCGGGCACCTCGGGTAAAATTCCCAGGCGGTAAAATTCCAAAAGGCGCTCAACCACCTCTCTTCGAATCCCGCTGAGTCCCCAACCAAACCCTAAGATTTTTAAGCCCAGCAGGCAGCGCACCGCCCTTTCATCAAGCCGATTTCCAGTGCCGCAGGCATGTGATTTTACTAAGTTTTCCTGGAGTTTTATGCTGTCTTCCTTGGCAATTTCGGTGGTGTACAAAGAGCCAAATCCAGTGTTTATACCGTAGTATCGGACACCTTCCTTTTGCATTATCTGCTCTAAGGTGGATCTGGATTGTTCAATCCGTTCAAAAAATACGTTTGAAACGTGGATTTCAGTCTCTGCCTTGCTCAGGGCAAACAAATCGGCCAAGGCCAGGGGCTGGCAATTGAATTCAACGATGGCCATGGGTTTCAGAATTAAAATGGTGAAGCAGGTTATCCCAAGCCAGGGTAATTTGTTCTCCACTCTGCATATCTTTCACGCTGGCTTCTTGGTTTTCTCGCTCTCGTTCGCCGATCGAAACCACAAATTTGGTTTGCCTTTGGTTGGCATACTTCATTTGCTTTTGAATTTTTACCGCCTCGGGGAACATATCGCAGCGTGCCCCGCATTCTCTGAACTTGAGCATAAACCGCTGAGCCACTTTGGCTCCTTCTTCATCAAAATGCAGGAAAAAATAATCCAAGCCGGTTTGCAGGTCTTGGGGCCAAGCATTCTGCGCTTGCATGTAATCGTAGATGCGTTCGGCGCCAAAGGATATTCCTACGCCCGATAAATCGGGAACTCCAAACATTTCGGTCAGGTTGTCGTAGCGTCCGCCGCCGCCCAAGCTACCAAGGCCGCTCCCTGGCAGCAGCACCTCGAAAATGCAGCCGGTGTAGTAATCTAAGCCTCGTGCCAGTCTGGGGTTAAAAACCAGACTTGCATTGCCTGGCAGGCTTCCTAAATCTAGGCAGCGGTCAAAGACCAATTCCAATTCTTCTATGCCTTTTTCGGCATTTTCAAAACCCGAAAACAGCGGTTTAATGGCCTGGGGCGAAATTCCGGGAAGCCAATTCAGTAAGGGTTCTAGCAGGGCAAGGTCTGCCTCGCTAAGGCCTTCTTTTCTGAATAAATCCAGCAGGGTATCGTTGGGCAGTTTATCGCTTTTGTCTAGAATCCCAATCAAGGCGGTAGCTTTTTCAGGCATTCCAAGGCGCTCTGCCAATCCCATCAGCAGTCCTCGGTGGTTTATTTGAATTTGAGCTCCTTGAATTCCCAAAGCGGCAAAGCCCTCGGCAAACACCCGAATTAATTCCACTTCTTGCCACAAAGAGCGGCTTCCTACCACGTCCACATCGCATTGGTAAAATTCGCGGTACCGGCCTTTTTGGGGTTGGTCGGCCCTCCAAACCGCTTGAATTTGGTGGCGTTTAAAAGGAAAAGGCAAGGTTCCTCGGTTAGCCGATACAAAGCGAGCAAAAGGAATGGTTAAATCGTAGCGCATGGCTTTTTCGCTAATCAAACCTTGCATTTGTTTGGAGCTGGGTTCGGGCAGCTGGGCCTCATGCACCGCTTTCATAAAATCGCCGCTGTTTAACACCTTAAAAATCAAGCGGTCGCCTTCTTGTCCGTACTTGCCTGTAAGCACGTCTAGCCGTTCCATGCTGGGGGTTTCAATCCCTTCAAAACCAAAAGTCAGGAATACATTGCGCAGCCGTTCAAAAATAAAGCGGCGTTTCCGCATTTCTTCGGCTCCAAAATCCCGCATTCCTTTGGGCGGGGTTAAAGGTAGTGCTTGATTTGCCATACCACAAAGGTAATATAAGGATTATTGATTGTGAGGTTGGGTTTTGTTTGGGGTTGTATGGCTACCAACCTAGACACAGACAACCCAGCCAAACCAATTTAGATGCGGAAAAATTAGCCACGAATGCACGAATGTTTGCGGTTGTATGGCTACCAACCTAGCCGCAGACAACCCGGCCAAACCAATTTAGATGCGGAAAATTAGCCAGGAATGCACGAATGTTTGCGCATGTATGGCTACCAACCTAGCCGCAAATAAATTAGCCAAACCAATTTAGATGCGGAAAATTAGCCAGGAATGCACGAATGTTTGCGCATGTATGGCTACCAACCTAGCCGCAGACAACCCACCCAAACCAATTTAGATGCGGAAAAATTAGCCAGGAATGCACGAATGTTTGCGCAGGTGTGGATACGCTTTCCTCCGTGTTTTTAATGCGAAGCCAGGCCAATTTCGCATTGAAAAGCCCCGAAGGGGCGCAATATCTTAGCGAGGGGTGCAGCCCCTCGCTGTTTTATGCCTCGGCAAGGCCTATTTGTAACTCGTTGGAATATCCTAACTTTGATTGTGTTTGTCCACGCCTTACGTTTTTGGTACCGCAGAGCCTGGCTTCGATTGTTGCCCTTTCGTTCCTATGTGCTGCAATCTACCTTAGGTGTTCTTGAGTTAAAACTGGCTTTGCACCGCTTGGTTCAGCCTGATTCATTGTACTTTATGCGTTCCGGACTTGAAGAATTTGCCTATTCGGGCAGATACCGAAGTTCCAGTTTGGTTGCGGTACGCAATGCGAAAAAACCCTGGCAACGAAGAATTAAAATTCGAATTCAGTGGCAGGAAAATCCCAATGGAGGCAGTTTGATTCGCTTGCAAATGTCCAATCCCTTTTCTCCCTTTAACGTGTTTTACCTGGGTATTGTGTACGGCGTGTATTGGTGGATTTATCCCCAACCCTTTGGCAGCCCTTGGCTAAATGTGCTGGTTTGGCTGTTTCCGATTTTGCTGATGTATGCCTTTACCAATGCCTCTTTTCAATTGATTTACCGGGCCGAAAAATCAAAGCTGTTCCGGCATTTGAAAGCCCAGCGCTTGGTTGAATCGAAGGGCTAGGAGGTATGCTTTTTGCTGTATTTTCTTATGTCCTTGTTAAACGTTCTTGCACCCGGACAAACCCAGGTTCAGCCCGATGAAAACAAACCCAATAATTCCCTTTTCGATTGTCTCGGTGCTGATGATGCTGATACCCATGTTGGCGTTTGTGTGGATGCCCGGACACGATGCCCCTTGGTATGAACTGGGAATTTATCCTCGAGAATGGAAAGGACTGATTGGCTTGGTTTTCGCTCCTTTTATTCATCAAAATACCACGCATTTGTTCAGCAATGTGTTGCCACTAGGCATACTTAGTTTTTTAAGCATGTGGATGGTTGGGCGCAGGTTTTTGGGCTTGAGTCTGGGCTTGATTTTGATGGGGGGATTGCTGACTTGGATGATTGGGCGGCCTTCATACCACATTGGTGGCAGCGGTTTGATTTATGGGTACGTTGGGTTTTTAATTGCCGCCGGAATTGTGTCGGACAACGTTCGTTTGCTGGCCTTTACCATGTTGACAGTGTTTTTGTATGGGTCTATGGTTTGGGGGCTGTTGCCCCTTCAGCCCGATGTATCGTTTGAAAGCCATATTTCAGGGGTCTTGGCCGGTGTTTTTTGGGCTTTCGTTTTTAAATCGAGCTTGCCGAAGCGAACGAAATACAGGTGGGAAACAGAGCCTGATGAAGCAGAGGAAAGTGGGTTTGATGAACAGAGCATGGAACCGAATTCAGGTGTTCCAAGCTTTCAAATTCAGTACGAATGGGTATCAAAAACACCTGAGGCCGGGGCGCCCAAATCGGAGCAAGGGGATTGAGTTCTAAGGTGCCTGCGGCAGGGATTGACAAGGCTACCCCGCAAGGGTGCCGAAGCCTGGCCCGCTAGGTGCGGAGGCGAGGTTAGGAGCCCCCGCAAACCAGCTGGGCCAGCCTTTCGGCAACCGCGGAGTAGCCCGGAAAGCCCGGCTGCCGCCCCCATTTCAGCCAAGAAAAACCAGCTAAATTTGGAATCTATTCCAAAAAAGTTACGAAAAATTTGGAATCCATTCCAAAAAGGTTGTATTTTTACGTAAAACTCGCTTGTGATTCAACGGATTATTGAGGAACAAATTTCAGCTCGGCTTTTTAAAGGAAAGGTCATAACATTGATTGGTGCCCGGCAAACTGGCAAAACCACCTTGTTAAAAAAAATTTTTCAAGCCCAAGGGGACGATGCGCTTTGGCTAAATGCAGATGAGTACGACATAAAAGAGCGATTTAAAAATCCGACCTCCACATCGCTTAAGGCCTTAATAGGGAATAAAAAAATGGCCATACTTGACGAAGCGCATCAAATTCCGGAAATTGGGTTGGCTTTGAAATTATTGGCAGATACCTACCCTGAAATTCAGGTAATTGCCACCGGTTCTTCTGCTTTTGAACTGCAAAACAAAACCCAGGAGCCCCTAACCGGTCGCAAATTTGAATTCCACTTGTTTCCCTTAACCTACCGAGAATTAGCGAATCACAGTCAAGAATTGATGGAACAAAGGCTATTAAACCATCGGCTTGTATTTGGTTCTTATCCTGAAGTAATAAACAACCAAGGGAATGAAATTGAGGTGCTAAAGTTATTGGCCGACAGCTTTTTGTACCGCGATTTGCTGATGCTAGAGAACATAAAGAAGCCCGAAAAGTTGGTTAAGTTGTTGCAGGCATTGGCGTATCAAATTGGGCAGGAGGTATCGTACAATGAGGTTGGTAATACGATTGGTTTGGATAGCAAAACCGTAGAAACCTACATTCAACTGTTGGAAAAATCGTTTGTTGTTTTTCGTTTGCCTTCTTTTAGCCGAAATCTGAGGAATGAGTTAAAGGCATTGAAGAAAATTTATTTTTACGACAACGGAATACGCAATGCCCTGATAGCCTCTTTTCAGCTTTTGGAAGGAAGGCAAGATATTGGGGCCTTGTGGGAAAATTATTTGGTTTCGGAACGAAGAAAAAAGAATTTCTACCAGCGATTTTACGGAAATTCGTATTTCTGGCGAACAAAAGAAAAGCAAGAAATCGACTACCTGGAAGAAGCAGACGGGGGTTTAAAAGCATATGAGTTCAAATGGAAGGAAAAAGCCAAGCACCGAATCAGCAAAACCTTTCGCAATGCCTATCCCAATAGCGAAATGGCCCTTATTCACTCAGGAAATTATGATTCCTTTTTGCACTAAATTTTAGTAGAGGAACGGTGTGCAATGGACCTTTAATCCATAATTTAAAAAACCGCCACGAAAGGGTAGAGGCAGCGGTCTGCCCGAACGATTTTTCTATCTTTGATTGCTTATTTATCGTTGCATGGTACGTTTTGCTTTTGTAATTTCTATTCTGCTGATTGGAAGCTCCGCGCTTTTGAGCCAAAGTTCTTGCCTAGAGACCAACCCCCAAATGCTGGAAGCCGGGCAAATTACCGAGGCCAAACTGGCCGAATTGGTAAAAACCCACAAAAAAACCTTCAGCTCCTATGAAATTGAACAGCTAAAGGATTGCATACAGCGGCACAACAACGGGGTAAATACCGAGCTACTAAAATGGAAAAACAAGTACGCAGATTGGAGCTTGGCTTGGAACGAACTTATTGATTTGACCGATATCGAAGCCCTTGAAAAGCAGGTGGAGGCACAAAAAAACAAGGTCAAAGAACTGAAAACCAAGCTGTCGGAAGATTTGGGGAACATAGCCACCAAAGGCATGTACCTATGTGTGTTGAAAGATTTAGATCCCTACGATTTCAACAACGCAGGCTTGCAAGAAAAGGCCAAATCGGCTGTAACTCTTGTTGCGGTTGAAAACATCAACGGGCATTTTATTCAATCCTTAACTGAAACCGTTCGAACCGAACATGCTCAATCCTTTGTAAAATACATCCAAGACAGGGTTGCCGGAGAGCTTACTGTTTCGCAAATGCTTCTAACAAAACCGTCTCCAACCCGAACCGCCTTTGTGTACGTGGCCTTGGTGGACGTTTTTCCGTTGCGCAAATCTAGCCTTGGACAGGGAACAATGAAACCCACAAGCGCGTCCATAGTTATGGATTTGTTGGGCAAAGATGCCGGCAGCTTGGAAGGAATAAGCGGATACGATGCCAGTTGGAAACAAGAGGTTGAACAGCTGGTTCAAAACAACCGCGAATTGGTCAAAGAGGCGAACCGAAACGCTGAAAATCAAAGGCAACAGTTGATGGAAAAGGCGGGGGAAGATGTGTTTTCGGTGGAACAAGAATTGCAGCAGTTTCAGAACAAATTAAAGCGCAAACGGGGCGATTTGGCCGAACGGGTGCAGCAGGTGGGATTGAGTTCCTCAGGCAGTATTTCGGGCGACATTCAAAAAATTCGGGGAAAGCTAAGTCAACAGCTTGATGTATTGTATGGAGAGTATTTGGAGATAAAGTCAAAGGAACTTCTGTTTCGGTACGACATAGCCTTATCGGGTGAACGCAGTATTCCAGAAGAAATTGGCGCCCAGGGGCTTCAGTTGGTGCAGCAATTGGAAAAAACCTATGGCAAAGCCGAGGAATTTGAAAAACTGAACGAGTTGGTAAAGGGAGAGAATTTGGATTTGTTTAGTCAGAGGGTTAAGGAAGGTGGCAGACTGATTCGCGAGGTTTCGAAGGTTTGGGTGTTTCAGGAAATGCATACGGGAGGTTGGCGCTTAACGGTAGTGGCTCGGTTCAAGGTCTTGCCGGGCGGTTCTTCCGGCACGCCCGGTGGCACTCAAGCCAGGCAATTGCCCGGCCGCCCCGCGGTGGAATGGGTGGGCATTCCCGCCGGCACTTTTACGATGGGCAGCCCAAGTTATGAAACCGACCGGGAAAGCGACGAAGGCCCCCAGCATTCGGTAAGCTTAAGCGGGTTTAAAATGAGCAAGTACGAGGTAACTTTTGCTCAGTACGACGCCTTTTGCGCTGCTACGGGAAGAACAAAGCCATCTGATGAAGGGTGGGGGCGTGGGAACCGACCGGTAATCAACGTAGATTGGAACGATGCCACGGCCTTTGCCCAATGGATGGGCTGCCGGCTGCCAACCGAGGCGGAATGGGAATACGCCTGCCGGGCAGGAACCACAAGCCCCTTCAATACGGGGAGCTGTTTGGGCAGATGGCAGGCAAATTATAATGGCAATAATCCCTATTCCACCTGCCCAAAAGGAACATACCCACAAAAAACCATGCCCGTGGGCTCCTATGCTCCCAATGCCTGGGGCTTGTACGATATGCACGGGAATGTTTATGAGTGGTGTAGCGACTGGTATGGGGATTATTCAAAATTTGAATATTTCAACTCCAATGGGCCTACTAAGGGAACCTTTAAAATTATTCGCAGCGGTTTTTGGGGTAGTGATGGAAAATATAGCCGTTCAGCTAATCGCAATTCGAGCTCTCCATCCAACCGCAACAACAACATTGGCTTTCGGTTGGTCGTCCCGAGTTAACAGCGGTAATCATCCGGACCTTTACCCTCCGAAGGTTGTGGCAAGGGCTACATCCCCAGAGGGACAAGTTTCCTTTGCATTCTGAAACCTCAAATTAAAAATCTCAACCTTTCCTGCTTTATTCTTTTCTTTGATTTCCAATGAAAAACATCCTGTTTGGTTTCCTGATTTTTCTATCAGCTCAGGTAAACGCCCAAAGCGTTAGCCAAGTTGAAATTAGCCAAATAGGAAAAATCATTGTTGTCGAATATGTTTTGGAAGCCATAGAAGCCCAAGAAATTCTACTTTACCTAAGCCAAGATGGAGGGGTTTCCTTTTCAAAACCCCTTGAAAAAGTGAGCGGAGACGTTGGAAAAGGCGTACTCCAAGGCAAAAAACGCATCGTTTGGAACGTCTTTGAAGAAATCCCCGAACTGGTTGGCGATAATGTGGTGTTTTTGGTCGAAATTGCCGAAGGTTTGATTTGGGAAGCAAAAAATGGAAAACCTAGAATAGAATGGGTGGTCATTCCCGCCGGCACCTTTACGATGGGCAGCCCAAATACTGAACAGGAAAGGGCCATAGTCGAAGGCCCCCAGCACTCTGTAACTTTAAACGGGTTTAATATGAGTAAATACGAGGTAAGTTTTGCCCAGTATGATGCTTTTTGCGATGCGACTGGAAGGCAAAAGCCCAAGGATAATGGTTGGGGTAGAGGTAATCAGCCGGTTATCAATGTTAATTGGTACGACGCGAGGGCTTTTGCCCAATGGATGGGCTGCCGTTTGCCCACCGAGGCGGAATGGGAATACGCTTGCCGGGCAGGAACTACGACGCCCTTCAATGCTGGAAATTGCTTAAACAGTAGGCAGGATAACTACAATGGAAATTATCCATATTTAAACTGTACTAAAGGAAGTAACCTTAAAAAAACCTCTTCTGTTGGCTCTTACGCTTCAAACGCTTGGGGGTTGTATGATATGCATGGGAATGTATGGGAATGGTGCAGCGATTGGTATGGAAATTATTCAGGTGGTTTCGTATCTAATCCAACAGGACCAATTTCCGGCTCGTATCGGATATTGCGAGGTGGTAGCTGGTATTTTAGCGGTGGAAGTTGCCGCTCGGCCTCTCGCGGCGCTGTGGACCCATCACGCTATAATAACTACATTGGCTTTCGGGTGGTCAGTTCAAATTAAGAGTGGAATAATGCCGAATCTATAAACACCGAGGTTGATTTAAGGGCTAATTCCCACTCGGGACTATAAGCCTTAAAAGGCAGGCGAGGTAGTTTTAAAGGTCAGCCGCAAAGCCTCCCACAACAACCCAAACCGACTAAAAACCTACCTCCCCCCAAACACCCAATGCAGAATGTTTGCACCCATTCTCAGGGCTTTTAAACGCGTTTCCGGCGAATCACCATGCACCTCCGGATCTTCCCAGCCATCGCCCAAATCGCATTCGTAGGTGTACAAAACAAGCATTCTGCCTTCGTGCATCAAGGCTAAGGCCTCCGGAGCTTTTCCGTCGTGCTCATGAATCTTGGGCAAGCCTTGCGGAAAAGAGTAGGGGGACTTAAAAATCGGGTGGTTGCGGCCCAATGCCGCTAAGCTTTTGTCGGGAAACAAGCGCTTTAACTCCGCTCGTACATAGCTGTCCATACCGTAGTTGTCGTCAATGTGCAAAAACCCGCCCGCCAACAGGTAGGCACGCAGCTGCTGTATGTCGGAATTGCTTAACTTGAAATTCCCATGCCCCGTGGCATGCACAAAAGGATACCGGTACAGCTCGGCACTGCCCGGCTCAACCACGGCCACCTCTGAATTCAAGTTCATTCCCATTTCTTTCTGGCAAAAGCGCAGCAAGTTGGGCAGCGCGGTTGGATTCGCATACCAGTCTCCGCCGCCCTCATACTTTAACACCGCCAATTGGGTTTTCTGTGCCTTAAGTCCAGGCAAAAACCCCAACAAACACGCTATCAAAAACCCAATTTTCTTCATTTTTTTGTGGCTTTTGGGCCGCTGGCATCAATCAAGGCATACCAGGCCCAGGTGCTGCTAAAGGGCAGCAATTTGAACATCAGCTGATCCATCCCGTCCAGCAGGCTCAACATCGGTTTAAATACCCGAAACCGGCGAAAGGGAATGGCAAACAATGACCAGAAATAATAGTACTTAATGTTCAGATTGATAAAGTGTTGTGCCAGGTTGTCTAAATCCTTTTTTAACAACGGATGCTCGTCGGGAGTGCGCATGCCCGGCGTGCGATTTCGGTAGGCATTTATCAGGGGATTGTGGCCCAAAGGTTCCATAAACAAGATGCGGCCCTGAGGTTTTAACACCCGCTTGGCTTCGGCATAAAAGGCCTCTAAATCCAAGTGATGAATGATTCCAGAGCCAAAAATCAAGGCCAATGAAGCGTCGGGAATCTGCAATTCTTCGGCGTTCATAACTTGAAAATCGACGTTGTTTAGGCCAGCGGCTTTGGCTCTTTCTTCCGACTGCCGAACAGCCTCTTCTGAAATATCAATGCCTTTGATGTGGGCGGCCAATGCGGCGAATTCAGGGCTAAAGGTGCTGGGACCGCAGCCCAATTCCAAGGCGTTTTCGCCGCGAATGGCTTCGGCCACCCGCCGCCGAAATTCCGCCCGAATTCCCACAAATATCTCGTAATAGGAATCGATTTTGCTTCGTAGCCCCGTTGAAAACGATTCGTTGTGAAAGGCTTTTTCGTTTTCTATGCGTGATGTATCTGCCATATTCCCGTTCAATGCGGTACCTTTGTTCTAAGTTCAAAGGTAGGTGAAAATAGCCGTAAATGCTCAATTGCTTCTGTTCGATCGCCTGGAGGGTATCGGCCGCTTTGCCTATGAAACCTTGGTGCGGATGGCTAGAAACCATCCTGAGCATACCTTTTTGTTTGTGCATGACCGTAAAGCGGATGCGCGCTGGGATTTTCCCGTCAACGTGCAATGGATAGCCACCCGATTGCCCAGCCGGCATCCCTTTTTATGGTACTTGCGCTTTCATTGGGAAATTCCCGCCTTGCTGCGCCGCCATAAACCCGACATTTTTTTCTCGCCCGACGGCTGGAGCATTCCCGGTTCCTGGCCCAAGGTGGTGGTGCTGCACGACTTGAATTTTTTGAAGCATCCGGAAAACCTGCCTTTTTTTACCCGCATTTATTTTCGGTATTTTTTCCCGAGCTACGCCCGACAGGCCAATAAACTCATCACCGTTTCGCGCTTTTCGGCCCAAGACATTCATGAAACCCTGGGCGTTCCTTTGGCCGACATTGGAATGGTGTACAACGCTGCAGGTCCTGATTTTATGCCGCTCAGCGATTCCGAAAACCAATCCACCCGTCAAACTTACAATCTTGGCAACGCTTACCTGTTGTTTTTGGGAGCTCAAATTCCCCGCAAAAACCTGCCTCGCCTGCTGCAGGCCCTGGATTTGCTGTGGAAGGAACAGCCCAATGCGCCCAATTTATTGATTGTAGGCGAAGCCATGTGGTCGGGTTCTCAGGTGGATTTGGCGGTACAGGGGCTTAAAAACTCCGATAAGGTTCGGTTTACGGGGCGTTTGCAGCGAAACGAAGTGGCCAAGGTGGTGGCGGCGGCCCATGCTTTGCTGTTGCCTTCGTTGTTCGAAGGTTTTGGCATTCCGGTGTTGGAGGCCATGGCCTGCGGGGTGCCGGTGTTGACCTCCAATTGTTCATCCTTGCCCGAGGTGGCCGGCGATGCCGCCGTGCTGGTCGATCCCTACAGCATTGCCGACATCAAAAAGGGAATTGAACGGGTGTTGAACGGCGAGGCTTTGCGCATGCGCTGCTCGGAGAAAGGACTTAAACGGGCGGCAGAATTTTCATGGGACCGCTCGGCGCAGGAGTTGTATGCTCAGATTGAGGGGGTTTTTCTTCGAGATAATTTGAAATAAAAAAAACATGAGTACCAAAAAGCCAAGGGTGCTGGTTTGGGGCGCCCACCCAGACCCAAGCCGTTACGCCAATCAAGCCGCAGCATTGCTGCATCAAAAGGGCTACGCTTTGGCCCTCACGGGCGTTCGTTCCGGAGAAATTGCTGGAATTCCTATTTCGCCTGAATTTCCTGAAGCTCACAGCGTTCATACGGTAACGGTGTACGTAAATGCAGAGCGTTCATCGAAAGCAAAGGCTGAATTGTTTCGGCTGTCTCCGCAGCGCGTTATTTTCAATCCCGGCGCAGAAAATCCAGAGCTGATGCAAGAACTGCAGCAGGCTGGAATTCAGGTAGAAACGGCCTGCACCTTGGTTTTGCTGCATACATCACAATTTTAACCAAAAAAGCTGTATATTTGCCTCCCTTATGGTCCTGTGGCCGAGTGGCTAGGCTCAGCTCTGCAAAAGCTGCTACAGCGGTTCGAATCCGCTCGGGACCTCAAAAAAGCTCGGTTTTTCCGGGCTTTTTTAGTTTTTGAGGGCGGCAAGCGGGCTTTCAGCGCTAGTCCGCAGTCGGCGGTCAGGGCTGCAGCGGGCGGCAGGTAGCTCCCAAGGTCGCTCCTGCCGCCGCGCGCAGTCCCGCCCACCGCCTTTGCGTGCTAGCCGCTTCAATCCCTGCCGCGGGCCGCTCAAGCCATGAGGCATATCCCTGTTGCACAATGCAATTCTTGCTTTGCCGCCCGGCGCCCGGATGGAATAAGGTAGCCGATGCCAGGCTTTGCCCATTGCCGAACGGGCGAGGAGGCGACCAGGGGGAGCCACCACAGCCCATTTCGGCATAGGCAAAGCCGGCGGCGCTACCTATGACAGCCGGATAAGCGCCCCAAAAAAAATTAAAATTTAGATAATTCCATATAAATTATTTAGATTAGCCTAAAAATATTGGTGCGGTTCCCACTGTTTATTTTGCTTTTGCCATGCCTGTTGTCGGCTCAGCCTTCCGACAGCGCCCTTAGGTCGATTCAGCTTAATCCATTCTATTTCAACGCGAATACTCCTGCAACGAAAGAACTTTCCTCCCTGGTTTTTGTCTCGACCGCCCGCATCAGAGCCATGCAGCAAGCCAGTCTGAAAGAGGTGCTGCCCTTGATAAACGGGGTTTTTGTTCAGGAATCCTGTCAGAGCTGCGGTTTTAGTCGTCTTCAAACCGACGGACTTACAGGGCCTTATACTGGGTTGCTGCTGAACGGTCGACCTTTTTTGCCCTCTATGGGTCTGGTTTACGGTCTGGAATTTGTCCCTGCTGAACTTTTGAGCGCCCTGCAGCTGGACCGCAGCGGCACTCAAAGCCCTGAATGGAGCAGCTTTTACCCTGCTGGGCTCCTCGATATTCAAACCAGCCCGGCAGCACAGCAAACAGGCTGGCTGAACCTGAGGCAGAGCCACTGGGAAGGCGGATCTGGCGACCGGCAGCTGACGCTTTTTCAGCCTCTTTTTTGGTCAAACGGCTCAGCCTCGTTCTGGGTCAACCGCCGCGACCGCAGCGCATGGGATGTGCATCCCGACGGATTTTCTGAAAGCCCTAAATTGGAGCTTTCGACCCTCGGAATATCGCTTCAATACGCTTTAAACCGGACACATAATTTGGAATTTAACTTTCGGGGTTTGCTTGATTCTCGAACCGGGGGCAGCGATATGGAGCTACCCTTGCCCGAACGCCGTGTCGCTGAATCCATTGCACATCGGTACGGTTCGGCCGAAGTCGCTTGGACTTTTTCTCCCAATCCCCGCTATGCTCAAACCACTTTTCTGCAGTTTCACTCCCTTCATCGCGGCAGCTACTACGGCGGAAATGGCATGGACCTTCCCGGTCCCGATTCAACCGGGCAGGCCCTACTTTATTATGGAAACAGCCAACAAACCTGGCTTCTAACCGGCTGGAAAGCCCAAATTACGTTGCATCCCAGCCTAAAAGCATCTTTAAACGCCTCCCTAGGCCACGATTTACTCAACGATTCTACCCCTGGCCTGCAACGCTCATTGATTCAACAATCCCTCAACGGCAACCTTGGATTGCAGCTCAGTTGGATTCCGAAGCCATTGCTGCATTTTAAAGCCGGTTTGCAATGTCCAATAAACGCCTTTTCAGGAAGCATTGCGCTTGAAAATTTCTCGTCCACCCAAACCGCCTTTTTTTTGGGTCTTCTTCCCAATTTAGCGGCAGATTTTTTGCTTTCGGAAGCCATTCAACTAAGCCTAAACTACCGACTTACCCAACGTTCTCCCCAAGTATTTGAGGAAGACCTACACCTAAGCATGCTAGGGGCCAAGCCCATTTTCTCGGTATGGTCTCCAAATCTAAGCCCCGAGCGCGGCCATCAAGGAATCGTTTGGGTTCGTTACCAAGGCAAACTTGGCAAAAGCACCGAATGGGAAGCCAAGCTCAACGCCACCCTTCACCGATTGCATGGGGTTTTTGTATGGAATGGCTTAAGTTTTCAGCCCGACTTTTACTTGCAAGAAAAATCAAATGGCAAAGGCTTGTGGATGTTTTCTTGCGGATTTGAATCCGAACTTCGTGGCAAACAATGGCTGCTGCAGGGCATGGTGAATTCTGTCGTACAACGGCTGGACGTGGCTCAAGAACTGTGGGATTCTGAAGAATGGAATCTTTCTGGTCTTCACCCGCGTTTGCTGAATGTCCCCGCATGGTCGGGGATGCTGCGAGCGGAGATTTTCCCTGGCCAACAGCAAAAATGGTCATTAGCAACCTTTGTACGGTATTGGGGTTCCCTTGAGTTGCTCCGCATGCCGAATCAAGAAATCGAATTGCCTGCGGTGGTTCAAAGTCCGAGTTTTTTTGAAATTTCTTTTACTGCTCGATATTTAATGGGATTGGGGCAAAAAATGGCCTTAGAGTGGGAGGGAGGTGTGCACAACCTAAGCAATGCAGTTCAGAACGATTATGGAATGGGTGCTGGACGGGACCCCAATTATGTCTACGGCCCAGGCTTGCCTCGTCGCTTTAGTTTAGGACTTCGTTTTCGTTGGTTTTGAGGAAGTTGATTGGCAGAGGTGTTTTTTAAAAAGTGAAAAAAAAATTGAAATTTGACTTGACAGAAGGAAGTGACCTTCGTACCTTCGTTGTTCATCGATGAAAAAATAAATGCTTCGTCACGTATTTGGGGTGGCGAAGAACACTTAGGGTTCTTTTAGTTGTGAAGTGTGTATTGTGGATTTTAGGAGAGCCGAAAGGCAATTCTAGGGTTCATAGGGGTTCTCAGAAATGCTTTCCAAATCAATAGGGGAAACCTTGTTGAAGAGGGAGGCGGGAGTTTCGGGTATGAGACGGGGTGAAGTGGTAGATCATCCCATTTTCAGGTAGGGAAATTGGAAGGTAGAATGAATGGACTGTGAATGAGGAAGCAGGCCAAACAAATGAAATGTACGTTTCCTGAATTTTGATGGAAAGAGAGGGACAGTCCTAGAGGGGTCCATCCTGCCTTTAAGGTTTGGATGCGGCTCTATTGGTCGTGGCGTAAATTCT
>Ga0194130_10002429_pt1 | contig 27029 bp, 27 predicted proteins | sample TA2KigsurfametaG_FD_160084 | JGI IMG/M metagenome (GOLD analysis project Ga0194130, IMG submission 160084) | Freshwater microbial communities from Lake Tanganyika, Tanzania - TA2015050 Kigoma 12 surface | ecosystem: Environmental > Aquatic > Freshwater > Lake | place: Tanzania: Lake Tanganyika... | reverse complement strand
AGCGCCGGTCCCCGGCCACATGCCCCACCTCCATCGCCTGCCGAATGTGGTGAATTTCCCCACCCTGCAGGCTGGCTCGATTGAAAGGAATAAAACCCACCTTGGCGGCCGCACTTTTTCCACTTTTGACCCGCAAGGTTTTCATGAATTTACGAACAAACTCCTCAGTTTTTCGCGGTCCACCTTGCCGTTTTTGTTTTTGGGCAGTTGCCCAAGAAAATGGATCCGGCTGGGAATCATGTAGGCAGGCAGGAAGGCCTCAAGCTCCCGCAGGGCTTGAGCTTCAGGCGGGGGTCGGTGGCTGGCTGCGTAGGCCACAATCTTCCCAAATTTCGGGTTGGACTGGTCGTAAAAGACCGCTGCCTGATCCACCTGTTCCAGCCGGACAACTGCGTGTTCAATCTCCTCCAGCTCAATCCGGTATCCCATATGCTTGATCTGGTTGTCTTTCCTGCCCAGAAAATCGAGGCGGCCATCGGTTTCCCGGACCAAATCACCGGTCCGGTACATTCTCTTTCCGAATCGGCCGGGTTCCGTCAGGGTCTGGAACGCCGCCTTGGTCCGTTCGGGGTCATTAAAATAACCGGCCGCTACATTAGGCCCGATCAGGCATAGCTCACCGCTGAATGCATCTCTCCCACCCTCATCCAGGATGCGGTAGTCGAAGTTGGGGTTGAGCTTCCCGAGGGTGGGGAGCCCCGCTAGTTCCACAAAGTCGGCGTCCCCCAAGGTATGCGCGCTGCAGATGCAGGTGCACTCCGTGGGGCCGTAGACATTTACCAGTTCGGCCCGTGGAGAAAACATCCGGTACAGCTTGGAGAGCTCTGCTTTCGGGTATCCCTCCCCCCCGAAAAGAATGGTCCGAAGCTGGGGCAACTTTTCTGCCGCCAGAGCCTTCATGGTCATGAGATACATGAGCAGGGAGGGAACCGAAAACCAGACTGTGCAGCCCATCCGTGCCACATGTTCCACCAGTGCATAGGGCTGCTGGAGCAGGTCCCGACCGATCGGGGTCAGGGACGCCCCGGAAAACAGCCCCACAAAAAAATCAAAAACGGAGTTGTCGAAATACATCGGACTGAGGTTCGCAAAATTGTCGCTCGCGGTTATCTGGAAGCGTCGCTGTGCCCATTCGATGAAATGCAGCACGTTCTGGTGGGTGACGGCCACGCCTTTGGGCGTTCCGGTGGAACCTGAAGTGAACATGACGTAAGCGATGGTGTCTCCATCCACCCGGCCCGAACGGATCTCCCACTCCCTTTGAGTTACCTCGAATTTCTCTAATCCAGGCAAAGGGTCTAGACAGAAGGATGGGATGCCCGCGGCCGCTGCAAGCTGATGCATTGACTCGGCCGAAGCTGGGTCATCGTAAGCCAGCAGAGCAGGCCGGCTGGTTTCCAGGATTTTTTTGTTTCTTTCCAGCGGGGAGAAGACATCCAGATTCACGTAGGGCATGCCCAGGGAAAGGCCGGCGAGCATCGCGGCGTAAGCCGCCGGTTTCTTGGTGTTCCCGATCGCCACCACGTCTCCTTGACGCAAACCCTGCCGGAGAAACCAGCCGCCCAACCTCTCCACCTGACCACCCAAATCCCGAAAAGTCACGATACCTTCTGGCCTGCGCAAGGCAGGCCGCTCGGCATGCCGGACTAGGTTGGCCCGCAGGGACAAAGCAAGATTATAGGGGTAGGTTTCGATATTCACGGCTTAGCCATGCCGGGGAATGGTGTAGAAGGCGTAGGGTTCTCCCCTTGGGAAAAAGCCGCAGTTCCTGCAAAGTTTCACGGATCCAAGATTATTGGTGAAGCAATCCCAGACCGGATCGACCTTCCGTGTCTCGCAATCCAACAAGAAGGCCCGAACCGCCGCAGCAGCAAGCCCTTTTCGGCGAAAGTTGGGATGGGAAAAAACGTCGATTTCCACCTGGCCCCCAGCCTCGGCTGCCGCGTAGGAGAGCGCGGCAGGCTGACCCTCAAAAAAAACAACCTGTGGCCGCCCCAGCTCGAGAAACTCCCGCGGCGTGTTCCAGAATCTCGTGGTCAGAGAAAAAGCTTTGTCCAAAGCAGAAAGATCACTTTCCGTCGCCCGACGCACCTCAAGCTTCTGGCTGGAAGCAGGAACAGGCTGAATCTTTCCTGGTTTCCAATGGAAGCGCTGGCGCTCTGAGCGAAAGGAATCCAAGCCAGATCCCTTCAAAAAACCTGGGTGGGCTGGGGTGTAGAGGCGGATTTTGGGGACCGAGAAAACTCTTTCTCGAAGTAAAAAAGTTTCGAGCGCCTTGTCAAAATCATTATCTGGATCCCCGAAGATTTGGGAAAACCCGGAACCGTGCTGGACATAAAAACGGCTGGGATTCTGGACGCAGTTGGCAAAAACCAAGCCGATCTGTTTCCCTGACAACACTGCGGCGATCAGCGGGAAAAATGACGATCCCTTAGGATAGCCGGCGAAGGCATGTTTTCGAAGGTCTGAAGGGAGAGCGAACACCTCAGATCGTCAAACCGCCGTCCAGGGGCAGGATCGCCCCGTTGGCAAAATCATTTTCCACCAGCAGGGCGACGGCGTGGGCTACTTCGGAGGGTTCCCCCAAACGCCGCAATGGACAAAGATCACGCAGCCGCTCCAAGGCGGCCGGGGCCAATGCCTTCCGGGTGGATTCCGTGTTGATAAAGCCGGGCGCCACCGCGTTGCACCGGATTCCCATCCGGCCCAGCTCCTTGGCCCAAACCACGGTCATCGCGTTGACCCCGGCCTTGGCCGCGGCATAGGCGGTCTGGCCGGGATTTCCCTCGGCGCTGACCGAGCTGACATTGATGATCACCCCCTTCTTTCGTTTGCGAACCATCTGCTCAGCCACAACGGAGCCCACCAGGAACGCGGAAACCAAGTTAGCCTCCAGGCAGCGTCGAAAGCGGTCCGGATCGTGGCTGCCTCCGGAAGACTCCAGAAGGTTGACAAGCGGTTCGCTGTGAATCCATCCGGCGTTATTCACCAAAATATCAACCCCGCCGGCCGATTCGCCGATGGCGGCGACTGCCGCCCGCACTTGCTCGGGCTGGGTCACATCGGCCGGCTGCCCAGAAATCCCTGCCGGGAGACGCCCGAGGGCATCCGCATCCTTGTCCAAAACATGAACCCTTGCCCCCCGGGACTGGAGGTGACTGGCAATGGCCAACCCCAGACCTGCCGCCCCACCCGTGACCAAGGCGAAGGAAGATTTAATCTTCAATTTTCACCCCCTTGGCCTGGAGAACCCGGGCAATTTCGCCCACCGAAGTCATCGCCACAATATCCTCGATCTCGAGAACCACGCCGTATTCGGTCTCAAGGGAGTGGACAAGGTCCATCTGTTTCAGGGAATCCCAGTTTCCCAGATCTTCCCTTTTTAAGCTGCCTCTCAAGGAAGGTTCCGGCGTCCGGAACACGCCTGCCAAAATCCTGCGCAGCCTCGGTCCGGGATCGGGAGCGGCCGGATTCATAATCCAAAGTGCTTTTCGTACTCTTCCGCCGTGTAGCGGAGCGTTTCGGCCGAGCGGGCCAGATGGACGGTGTTGGGCTTGGTACACCGGGTGATCAGGGCCCCCGCGCCCACGAAATTCAGCTCCCCGACGCGCACCCGGTTCACCACGGTGGCGTTGACCCCGATAAAACTACGGGGGCCAATCTCCGCCTCACCGGAGAGCACCGCTCCTGAGGCAATCCAACAGTGGTCTCCGACCACGGCATGATGGGCGACCACCGCGTTGGCCCAAACCACGGCGTTTCTCCCTACCCGCGCCCCGGGTTCCACCATCGCCTGCGCCAGCACAACACTTCCCTCGCCCGGGGGTTCTTCCGCATGGTAGCGCGCCTCCGGGTGAACGTAGGACAGGACCGAAAAACCCATGGTTCGGACGCGCTCAAAAAGCTGCTCCCGGATCCGGTTGAGATTCCGATACCCGGCGGCCAGCACCACCTGGGTGGTGGTCCGATCCACGCGCCCGGCAAGCTCATCAAGGGCAAACCCCGGCACTTTGGGCACCCGGGAAGTGGCCAAAAAAACGCGGTCCACAGCGGTTCCAACCACCCGGTACCGGGGATCCATCCGGAGGTAGGAGTAAAAAATTTCCGCCGTGACAGAGTTGCCCACCAAAATGATATCCTGGGGTTTCACCGCTTGGTTTGCCGCCTAGTGGCGACGCACCACCAAACCTCGATGGAGAAGTCACCGTAAACGTCCACGCGGGATGATCCCGCTGACTCCAGCCGGAAGAACGGGCGGAGGGCGTTGCGGATTTCAGACTCCGAGCGGAAGGTTTTCACGGTCATGCCATCGATCCGGCCAAAGGGATCACGCCGGACCCGATAGGCACCTCCGCCCAGCGGCAAGGAGCTGCGGATCTGACTCGAGGTCGGCATCAGGACATAAAAGACAAAGTGTCCCGCCTTGCGCAGCACCCGGTGGGGTTCGGGGAGGTTGTCGGCAAATCGATCGCCCTCATCCACAAAACTGAGCACCCCGCTCGCGAAAACGATGTCGAAGCTTTCATCTTTAAAAGGGAGGCAGTTGCTCCTTCCCACCCGGAGGTCACAGGCGATTCCCAGCCGGCACATGCGCTTTTGGGTTCCTTCGCAGGCTTCCGCGGTCACCTCGGTGCCGCTGATTTTCATGCCGAGGTTGCGGAAAAGCGGCATGTTGCGGCCATCGCCACAGCCCAGATCCAGGATTCTGGCGCCCCGTAGCTTGCGGGGATTCCGAAGGCCTTGCGGCAGGGAGGAATAACCACCAAGGAAGGTTCGGATGGCGAACTCGTTGGGATAGGCGTGGGCATGCTGCCTTCGGGCGTAGAGCCGGCTGTAGGGGCGGTCGGTGCGGCTCAACTCTTCTTCTTTCTCTTTTGTCCGGTCAACTGGTGGCGGGCGGTCAGGGCCACCGTTTCGTCCAGCCAGCGGTGCAGGGACTTTTTGGCCCGTCGCGCCGCCTCCCAGGCCAATTTCTTGGTCGGCTCCGTGACTCCCTCCAGCTTGCCATGGTAGCGCGTCCAAAAACTTCCACCCCGTGGACCGGGCAACTGGAGATGAAAATTGCCCCGAGGGGGGTGCCCGGATACCTCGAAGGAGAGGAAATAGAGGGTTCCTTCCATGCCCCATTCCACCCGCACATCGCGGGCCGTCACGGGCAGATGCGACAGAGGAATTTTTTTCTCATAGAGGGGGTTGGCCTCACGCAGGATGCGCTCGAATTCCGTTCCTTCCATCCAGGGCGGCACACACTTTTCCACCACCACCACCCTGCCACCCGGCCGGACCACACGGGCGATTTCTGCCATCGCCCGGGGCGCCGAGTCAAAGGTGGACAGGCCCGTAAAAGAATAGACCCCGTCAAACGTTCCGGAAGCGAAAGGCAGGGCACAGCCGTCCGCCTCGACAAATTCCTGCGGAATACGGACGGAACGAAGACGGCTTCTGGCTTTCCGCAACATCTCCCCACACAGGTCCATACACCAAAGCTCCCCCCTGTGGATCCGCCCGGACAGGAGCAGGGAGTCCTTGCCAGTGCCGGTGGTGAGGTCGAGCACCCGGTCGGCGACGCGGGGGCGAAGAAGATCCACCGCCCGCCGGCGAAGCTTTCTTTCGTTTCCAAAAAAAAGCCGGAATGCAACCGGCAAGTAGACGTCATACTTCGGGGCAGTTTCCCGGTAATATTGCAGCGTTTTCCGCACGATCTCGGGCCGACCTTCTTCCGGTTGCCAGAGCACCGGTACTCCCTCCCGAATCGGGTAGGTGGCGCCACTTTCGGACCGCAGAATTCCCTGCAAAATCCGTCCACGGACCAAGCGGGCTCCGGGCCCAAGGGACAGCTTGCCATGGGTGCGAGGACAACGCAGCAGGCCGATGTGTTCCGGTCTCATTGCGGTCCGTGGATTCTCTTTTCGATGACCCCCGGCCGTTGCTTCACCTCAAGGAAGATGGCGGCGAGATAGATGGAAATGATGCCAAGAAAAAGACTCAGCAGGCCGCCGACAAACCAGATGGAAACCATCAGGGAAGTCCATCCGGTGAGAATCAGGTTGTTGAAAACTTTCTGGGCAACGAGATAGGCAACGATGAGCAGCGTGGAGGCAAGAATCATGACCCCGGAGGCGAAAATCACCTGCAGGGGAAAGCTGCTATGGGACGTGACAATTCGGGTGAAAAGGGCCAGTCGCTGCCAAAGGGAGTAGGAAGTCTCGCGCCTGGCTTTTTTGTGCACTACCAGCGGGAGTTGGCGAAAACCCGCCAAAAGGGAGATACCAAGAAAAACCACCTGCCGCTCGGGGAACAGCAAAATAGCATCCGCGAAGCGTCGGGTCATATACATCGCCGTCGTCCGGTTTTCCCCAATCCCCGGAAAGCACAGGAGGGAAAACAGGCGCCACGCCACATAGCCGGAAAGCCTTTTGAAAGGTGTCCCGGAACGGCGGTCCCGGATGCCGTAGACGGCATCACAGCCTTCCTCATTCATTTTACGGTGAAAGGGGCCGATCCACTCCGGTTCCTCCTCGAGATCACAGTCCAAGATAAAAACCCGTTCCCCGCGGGCATGACGGATGCCGCAAAGCAGGGCCTGATGTTGACCGAAATTTCTGGAAAGCTCGATGATCCGGATGCGTTTGTCTCTGGCCCGCATCTCCAGCGCCCGCCGAAGCGAATCGGCGGGGCAACCATCATCGACGAGCACAATTTCATAGTTGGGGGTGAGTTTTCGTACAGCCCGTGCGGCCCGCTGGCAAAATTCAGGCACATAGGGGCCGGAACGATACAGGGTGGTGACCACGGAAATCTTCACGCGCTCCCCATCTTCATGAATCGTACCGACTCCTTTCCGCAATTGAAGAGCAAATCCAGAATGCTGACCTCGTGAACGAAACCCTCCCACAGTTGGGGATACTCCGGATATCCGCTGTAATCCATCCATTCCACGGCCAGACCCCGTTCTTCAAAAATTTTTTCGTTTAGATAATCCCGGGCGGAGGGTCCGGAAACATAGATCTGCCCGCCCGCCTGCTCCACGAGGCCTGCCAGACGCTCGCTTTTGCCTTCCTCTAGCCGGTAGGCTTGGCAGTCCTGCAAGCGCGTCCGGATCCCGAGAAACCCGCAAATCGCGGCCACGAAGGCATGGTTGCATGGAGAAAGGTGTTCGTGGGAATGTTGGAGATACAGGGGACGCAACCAGGATTCGACAGCCCCAAAGGCGGTCGCCCGCCGATAGTTGTGCTCCAGGATTTTCCAATGTTCCCCCGCCCAAGCGAGCCCCTGAATGCGGGTCTGCCGGATGGTCTGATCAAATCTTCCCTTGGTTTCGACCGGCACGGTCAGCCAACGAGGGCCGTGTGGGGTCTTGATCTGGTTGCGATTTCGCCAATCCCTTCGGGTGTATTGGACATCGTCATAAAAAATAAACTCATCCACGGAAGCGATCAGATCAAAATATCCCTTCCAAGGAATGTAGTTGGATTGGACCACCGCCACCCGTTTGGCCTTGCATGTCATGGCGCCGGCTGCCGCCTGGCAACATCCCACTTGCCACCTTTTGGACTCCCCCTTATGAAGGCGCGTGCCCCGTTCATTTATTTGGGAAAAAAAGGGCCGGCTGTTCCAGGCGGCATCCGGCTGGACCCATGGAATGCTCCCTTGCGCCTTGGCCTTGCATGAAGATTTATTTGCAATCGCATTTTGCTCAAGAGACGCGCGGCGACGTTCCCATATTTTTCTTTGCCGGGCCCGGCTGGCCAACGGCGAAATTCAGCTGGAGGACGAACCGCGTCTGGCCCTCTCTCCCGGACCGCTGGGCCACTTTGATGCCGACGGGGTTTTGACGGCTTCTTTCCTCACTTTGGGAGGGCAGGATTATCTTTATTACGGGGGCTGGGAAAACATGGTTTCTGTTCCCTATACCGCAAATACCGGAAGGCTGGTCTTTGACAGGAAAAATTTCACGCTGCGCCGCGATTTTCCGTGTCCGGTGCTCGCCCGGAATCCCCAAAGCCCCATTTTTTCGGGAGCTCCGGCTTTCATGAAGGTCGGAGAAGAAATTTGGGCATGGTATACCTCTGCACTTCGCTGGGTGCAGGAGGGCGAAAAGTTCAAACATTTCTATTCCCTCCGCCGTGCGGTCTCCCGTAACGGGGTCGATTGGCTTTCCGACCCCGAACTGGCGATTCCTTTGGCCGGCTCCCACGAATATGCCGTCGCCCGCTCCTCGGTTCTTGCATTGGACGGACATTTCTACATGTGGTTTTCCCATCGAGCCACCGCCCAAGCGCCCACTTACCGCATTGGCTTTGCGGATTCTTCCGACCTGCTTCAATGGAATCGTCGGGACAGGGATGCGGGAATCGACGTGTCGGCATCCGGCTGGGATTCCGAAATGATTTGCTACCCTCATATCATCCATAGGGAAGGCTGGCTTTACATGCTTTATAACGGGAATGGTTATGGGGAGTCCGGTTTCGGTTATGCCGTTTGTAGGACTTGAGCTTCTCGGGACGATGGGACGATCTTCTGCGCTGCCCAAACCAGCCAGTAATCATGGTGGATTCGGTGGTGCCGCGTGGACTCAATCAGAAAATGATGCCCCAGAATCCGGTTCAAATCCTTGGCGGTGCGGGGATAGGCCCCTCGGTCCATCCACCAGAGCACCCTTCCCGGAAAGTTTGTGGGTATCCACAGGGGATCCAGAAGCAACAACTTCCCAAGCGGTTTTAAAACCCGCTGGATCTCTGCCAGCGCCTTGTGAAATTGGTTTTCGTCCAGATGGTGGGCAACCGCAATCAGCAGGCAGAGGTCGAAGCGGGCTTTTTCGCAAGGAATCCGGTCAGCCGAGGCTTTCCAGGCTCTTGTGCCGGGGTGTTTTCGCCGAAAAACCCTGAGCTTTTCGCTATCTGGCTCAAGGCAAACATAATCCCAGCCTTCCCCAAACAGATGTCGGACCGCACCAGTCCCTCCCCCCACATCCAGAATTTTCCCATTGCTGGGGAGGCGGGAAAGTTCCCTCGCGAGAATCTTAAGGCCTCGGCGGCTTCCGGCCAGACGTTGAATCCAGTCGTAAATCAAATGATTTTTTGATTCTCAGTCATTTGTATTTGTCGTCTTCCTTCCTCCACCGGAGCAGGCCTCGAAGGAAAAGTTGGGAGGCTGCCCCCCAACAAGAGCACAGATTTTATGAAATGAATTTGGCCGGCGGCTTGCTAATCAAACAGCCCTCACATTTTAAGGCATCACGGCACAGACAGACAGACGGTGCGCAATTAGCCATCTCCTTTAAAAGTATCGTCAACCTCCCCCCGTCTTTTGTGTCTTGGCAACAAGCTGCCGCCCTTGGTTGTTCGGGCCTGCTTTAACAGGATCGAAACCAATCTACTGACTGACAGTTTTCTTTTTCTGATCAGCGTGCTTGAGTCGCGCGTGGAAGGTGGCAGGCCAAAGGTGGAATCATTTTTCCACCTCCCGCTTTCCACCTTCCGCCAGTCAAAACTCTTTTTTTCATGCTGCTGAAAAATCTCTTATTTGTCCCAACGCACGTTGACGGGGTATTGGGAAAAGATTTTGTCGGGGGATACCAGCATGGCCCCCAATAATTTTGCCTGAACGACCAGGATCCGGTCAAAGGGGTCCTTGTGGACCGGGGGAAGGCGGGAAAGTCCGTAGATGGCGGCATCGGTCAGGTTCAGTTGGGTGAACCCGTAGCGGGCCAATTCCCTCGGCAACACCACCGCCGGCTCGTCCGACATGGAAAGTTTTCCAAGCTGATATTTGATCTGAATCTCCCACAAGCTGATCTGGCTGTAAAAAATCTCCGTCTTGGGGTCGGCCAGTTCCCGGCGAACCGCAGGGGGCACGGAATCCTCCTGCCCCATCAGGTAAAGCAGGGGGGCGGTGTCTAAAAGATAGGTTCCGGCCATTACCCGTTCCTAGTCTCCGCTGAACACTTTCTGGATTTCAGTGTCGGCTTCGAAAAATTCAGGGCCGATCTTGAAGATTCCCGTCGATAAACCAAAAACGCGGGGCGCGGAACTCTTGCGATCCAAGGGCCGGATTTCGGCAAAAGGCTTGTTTCTTTCGCACAAAACCACTGTTTCGCCCGCTTTCACCATTTTGGTGTATTTGGAAAGCTTTGCCTTAGCCTCATTTATGTTGATTTGAATCATCTAAGTCTTTTAGGTCATGTACATGGTTATGTCAAAAAGTAGCTCACCTCTCTTTTTAACCATTTAACATCACCACCCTTGCTTTTGCCTGGATGGTATCGCGGACATGGCCCGAAAAATGGTTGTGGTAGCCGTAAAGTTTTCTCTCTTCCTTCGGACCAAAGAAACGGAGCCACCATCTTTTCAGGGTCGAAATCCCAGTATCCCGGGCGATTTGTCGGGTCAGACGGGCTTGAATCTCCTCCGTCCACTGCTCGGCATGAATCTCATGCAGCGCATATTTTCCCTCCAATAAAACAACCTCCAACCCTATATGAATCGCTTTGTACGGGATCCAGTAGTCCCAGCAGGGCAACCCCAGGCAAAAGGAGGAGTCCTGAAACAGGACCGCTTGGTGTCGAGGGATCCAGCAACCGTCCCATCCCCAAGGGTTGGCCCTTTCTTGTGTCAACCCGTTGGATGAAATCTCCACCCGCCTGAGCATCACAACCGCCTGGGGGTGTTTGCCCAAAGCAACACGGAGCCCGTCTGACTCCAGCAATCGGATATCGCTGTTCAGGATAAGGAGCGGATCCTGACCAGGATGGGAAAGCCCGACTTTCAGGATTTCCACCAATGGCACCCAGCGACCTTGGAAAGTTCGCCCCGGTTCGACGGCATGATATTCCGCCAGATCGGCGAAAGAATCCTGCCAGCGAAGCCGGTCTGCCGCGGAATTCACCACCACCGGGCTAAAGCCGGCTGAACGCCAGCTGGCTAGGGCCCGGCGCTGCACTTCCACCGTGGATGCGGAGGGATTCAGGGAGCTGAAAATCTTCATTAGGTGGCACGAATTCCCAATGTCCGGAAAATCTGCCGGAGATTTTCCAGCTCGATCTTGAAGGACCGCGAAGGGTTGAGCAGGTGGCGGTGGGGCCGAATCGGCTCCTCCAAAACCGCTCCGTATTCCAGGCCCAGAACCCCCGCCAGGTTCCGGTAGCAGGCATTGACATAGTCGCCCCCGAAAAGCTCGATCACTTTCGTGCCTTGGCCGGCAAAGACCAGGTTGGTTAAAGCCCCGCCATGAGGGGCCACAACAACACAGGCTTCCTGTATCAGCCGGCTTTGTTCCCGCACGCTCAGTCGGCCGCAGTCCACCGGGGTAAACCCCTGGTGTTTTAGCCATCCCAAAATTTCCCCCTCATTTTCCAAAAGACGGCCGGCCGGGCTAGTCCGGCGAAGATAGAGCATTCTTTTGCCACCGCGACAGCCGTGGGCGGGCCAAATTTTCCGTAAAAAAGATACGGCCTCCAGGGAGGGAATGCCGGGCGGGTTGGGTAAACTAGGCAAAATCGCGCCTTCCAGGAGGATCGCTTTGCCGGGTTCAAGGAGGCGCACCCTTCCTCTGGGAATTCCTAGCCTTTCCAAGCTTTCCTGCTGAAATGATTTTTCCAAGGCGTTGAAAATATAGTTGTCCGGTCGCCTTTCCGTCTTGGCGTAGCGCGCGAAGATTTCAAGCCGCGGAACGACATCCATCATCCAATGGAAGTAGGAGTCATCGCCGGTACTGGCCAGAATCAGGGATTCCCCTGCGACTTTCTCAACCGCCTTGGGAAAATCCGGATGGCCGGAACCCGGAAAACCCACGGAAACATGATCCAAAAGGTTTCCGGATGAGTCCCAAACCACCGTCCGCGGACCCCGGACCACAGCGTTACGAAGCCGTTGACAGAAAGGGGTTCGATTTTCCAAAACGTTGTGGACCAAGTTTGTGTGGCAGGAGGGGAGGCAGGCCACCGGGGGAAGATGAACCAAGCTGACCGGTGGAGGGAATTTCGGTGGCGCTGGTTTCAAGGACTGGGGACGTGGCTTCCTTGGCATTCCCGGCAGAGTTTCCCCTGCTTGGAACACCCTGCGGAGAAAAAGCTGATTTGCCTTGCTTGGGGGCCTGAATCCACAGGCCCTTTTGATTCTTGGCCAAGCCACCCCCAGCCTGAGAAGATTGTAACCAAACTTGGGCCAGGAGCCCTTCTCCCCTGAAAAGCGGGAAGAGTCCAAGCCGCTTTGAAAGGTCCGCGACACTTTGCCCCAAAAGGAAAGTTTTTCGGGATCGATCAGGTGGCGCACCTTCATCTCCGGGAGATAACGGATTTCTCCTTGGGGAAATCTTTTCCGTAGTTCCCGGAAAAGGGGTCTGACTTCATGGGTTTTCCAGCGGTCCCCGCGGGGGCCGGCATTCTCCGGAAAACCGCCGGCCGCGCGAAAAGCATCACGGCGAATCCAAAAATTCCCCTCAAAAAGAAACTCTTTTGCCTGCAAATTCCCATGAGGCCCCGGGTTCAGGGTCAGATGCTCAAACTCCCAGCCAAACCAGGGGGATGGGGCCGCACTATCCGCTTCGGCGAGGGCCGGCCCCCCAAAGGCCAGGGTGCTGGGCCGCCGGATTTCTTTCCGTGCTGCTGCCCACCATCCCGAACCCGGCACACAGTCGTCATCCAGGAACGCCAGCCATTTCCCCCGGGCAACGGCGGCCCCGTAGTTGCGGGCGCAACAAACACCCGGAACTCCGCAAGACAGGAAACGAAGTTGCCGCTGCATTAAACCGAGATCGGAGACCTGGGCGGCGGTTACATGGCCATCCCCGTTATCCACGAGGATAAACTCCCCTTGCTTGATTCCGATCTGCCGGAAAGCCATCCGCAAGCTTCGGACCGCTTTCTTGGGGCGGTTCCGGGTGCACAGAATGACCGAAACAAGTAAATCCGCCCCCCTCTTTTTCATGGAGCAATCGGAGCCGGAGGAGGCCGAAAGAACATTAAGAAGAGGGTTGTAGTCGATAATTTTCGGTGCGTTCCGATGCCAGCTGAAGTCCCGGGAAGGTGGTCACCGGCACACCATCCGGGATCCGAAAAACCTCATAACCGTGCTGGGTTGCCCATGAGACGGGATTGGTGGGGGCTTTTCCTTGGTTGGTAAAATTCTTGGGTTGCCATTCCAGAAAAATCACCGGGCGATGGCTGCTGATCAGCTCGGTGGCGCCTTCAAGAGCGGCGATTTCGCCTCCTTCCAAATCCAGCTTAAGGGCGGCCACCTTGGGTCGACCCCAGGAGTCCCACAGGTCATCTAAGGCGAGACAGTCCCGTTGGGTGGGGCGGGCAGAGATGGACGCCCGGCCTGTCTCCTCTCGTCCACTGTAGACGGCTTCGGCGGGGGGCAGTTCGTAAAAAGTGCCCCGGCCGCTATGGGGGGCAAGGACCGCGCAGTGAATCTGCCAGCGCCCTGTGTAGGGCGAGCGGGAGCGGGTTTTTTTCATCATTTCGCAGAGCTCGGGAATCGCCTCCACCGAATAAACCGGATTTGTCCGGTAGCGAAGAATCGGCAGGCTCAGCAAACCCACATGCGCGCCGATATCCAAATAGGCGCCCGGCGTATGCGCCAGATGACTCAAAATCTCGCCGGCCACCTCCGGCTCGTAATCACCCTCCTTAAGCAGCCGGGCCACGGCGATGCAACCCGCGGGAAAATGCAAGAGGGCCTTTTGACGCCGAATTTTGCCGCGGCGGAGCCGCAGGAAAGACAGAAAGGCAATTGCGTGTGATTTCAGGGCTCTCCCAAGAGTTTCCTCTTTCGCCATGACTGGACGGTGTTGGGATCGGCCATTTTCTCCCAATCGGGCGGTAGGGCCACTTTGGTGTCCGTACGATTGAGTTGTAGCCAGGGCCGGACAGGTTCCTCTTTTTGGGCTGTAAAGGGGATATTCTCGCGGATCAGCCAAATCCGGTTGCTGGGAAAGGTGGCCAGCTGTACGGAAACCGGGCGGGGAAGCTGCCGGAGGAATCGCAGCTGGAATTCAAGGACAGACTGGTTTTTCCAGCACCCCACGGAATAAAAAAGCAGGATCAGCAGGCTGTTGACCAAGCCCACCCCCAAGGCCAGTGATGGAAAAAATTTGCGCCAACCCTGCATGCGTTGAGGCGCCGCCAGAACCGGAAGTAGGAGAAAAACCGGGATTAACCAGGCTTGCGGGACCCATCGGGCCCACCAAGGCTGGCTCAGCAAAACCCCGATCACGGTGGGAAGGATGGGAAACCAGGCGCCGGAAGGCGGACGGGGTTGATGCCAAAGCAACCCCAGGGAGATTCCCGCCAGGATCAGAAAAGCTCCATAAAGCGGCCCGAAACCACCCGCCCGGGGATCCGGGCTGAGCTCCTCGAAAAGGGCCAATTCCCTCCGATTGAACCAAAAGGGGAATTTACTTTTGATCGTCTCGCTTATCACTTCGGTTGGGGCAAGGTGGCTGAGAAAAAAGATTTCTATTTTGCTTTTGCCCAAAAACTCCTTGGGCGCATAGCTCCCGTAACCAACCCCGTAGCCATCCGCGGAGATTTTGGTGACGCTGCTCAGGTAATTCCAGGAGAGCCCGGAAAAACCTGCAATATTTCTTATGATCCAACCCGCAGGCCACGTCAAAAGCCCGGCGATGAGGAGAAAAAGAAGAATTTCCTTGGGCCGACGGATTCTTAGCACCGCAAAAAAGCCGAGAAAAAAAACATCCAAAATGATGCCGTAAAACAGCCCAGATGTTTTGGCAGCGGAAAGAGCCAAAAAGGAGACGCCCAAGGCCAGAACTCCGTCCGCCCTTAGAGGCATCAGCAACAACCGTAAACCGGAGCAGGCCAAGGCGGCGAAAAGCGAACCCGTGTGACCATCGATATAATAACTGGAGCTTTGGTAAATCGAAACAGGATTAAGGGCAACCAGTGAAGCCAGCAGAAAGGACCAGATCCGAGACAACCCAACGGCCTGAAAAGCCCCGAATGCCATACCCAGGCTCGCCATCATGAGGATTGGGGTGACGGCTTTGCCGGCATTCAGGTTACCTGTCAGGCTTGCCAAATTCGCCGCCAAGATATTCCCAAAGCTGTACTGATAGCCCGACTGGACGATAAAAGAGCCCTGCAGATAGGGGTTGGTTGCCGCTAGGCGGACCCCCTCCTGAAAGGAAGGATCCTTGACGGGATTCCATCCCGTGGCGAGGGCCATCACGGCCTTCATGCGCACCGCCATACCATCCCAGCTTAGATCGTCAAAACGGCTGGCGATTGCTGCCAGCAGGGCGCACAGACACAAAATTCCACCCAGAAGAAGACAGGATTTTTTAACACGTTCGTTGCCCGCAAGAGAAATCATCCCTGCCGCCCAAGCCAATGCCAAGAAAGCCAGCCCATGCCAAGGGGTAATGGATACTCCTATGGCAAAGAGACCCAACGTGGCCAGATACAGCCCAAAACATCCGCAGAGCAACGACACACCGAATGGCCAGAACAGGCTGGTGATGGGTGACTTCAGTTTTCTAATTCTCGTTTACGATTACGTTAGGTTCACGAATCCCCCCGCGGTAGCGGACAACCATCCAACTGCGGCGCGGGATACCCGGATGGGCCAGGGGCCAGTGCTCGGGGGCCAATCCCCCCGCGGTAGCGGACAACCATCCAACCGCGGCGCGGGATACCCGGATGGGCCAGGGGCCGGTGCTCGGGGGCCAATCCCCCCCGCGGTAGCGGACAACCATTCCACCGCGGAGCGGGAAGTGTGGATGGGCGGGGGACATTGCGCGAGTGCGGAAGCAATCAAGCCATATTCCCCGGAGGGGATACCGCAACGGTCGGGGAGGGGTAAGGGGACCAATTCCATCGCAAAGCGAAATCTTCTACGCGCCGGAGGCGATTTTTGAATGGGTCGGGGTTCGTAAGAGGACCAATCTGAGGGGGCCAAAAGCTCGCTCACCTGCTTTTAAGGACTCTCCGAATATCATCATGGTTTCCGACCTCAAAAAATATCAGCTCCCGCTCCTTTTTTTCAGCTTTAAAAAGTAGCCTTAGGCAGAGTCTGGCGCGGCACTCAAAAAGATCCGCACCCAGCTTTCGAATCCCCGCCCCCTGATGGGAGTGAGGAAATCCCCAAGCTCGCAACACGGCCACCAAGGCTTGATTCACCGCCGCCCGATCCTGTGGGGAAAATTGGCCGATTAAGCCAAGACAACGCTCCGTCAGCTTAATCCGCCAGGAGGTCTTCGATGTTTCCGGTGAATGACTTGAGCTTGCCGGCTTGGCGGTTTTTCTGGATTTCCTCATCTACTTTTTGGGAAAGGTTGCGCACATCGGCCTCCGTAGCCTCGTACTCTCTCAGGGCGTAATCGGTGGATTCCACCGTCACCGGGCGTAAGGCAATTACTTGGCCCCCATACAGGATTCCCACATCTTTTCCTCCGGCCGCCGCCTTCAGCCAAAAGGTGAGGTTCGATCTGGCTTTGGTCGGGCTCAAGGTTCGCATAAGTCTATATTGCGTCTTTAAAGAGTCTTTGTAAAGCCGTTGTTCGGCTCGCGGTCAGCAGTTTGTCGTTAGCGGTAACCCTAAATTCACCGTCTACCGCCCACCGTCTTCCGACATCCGTCCTCCACCTTCCGATCCAAGTCCCCAGTCCTTAGCCCTGAAAACCCCTTAATCCTCATCCCTATCCTCATCTACGCGCGACAGCGCGCCCACCGCTCACTGCTTACTACCTACCGGCACAGCGGGCTATTAGCCGTCTGCGGTTAGCTGTTTGTTCTCCCGCTTCCCACCTTCCACTTCCCGCCAACCTGTCCGCAGTTAGCCGTTCGCAGTTTGCAGTAAGTTCAAACTTACAGCCTACCGCCCATTCAACACCTACCAGCCTACAGCCCGCAGCCTATCCTAATCCTTTCACCTAATCCACTTGGCTCGGCTTAGCCGAGCCAAGGCGTGTACTCCGGCACCAGTTCCTTGATCCTCTGCTTCGCCCCCGCCGTGTTCCCCTTCGCCGCCTCTGCGATAATCTTTTGTATGGAGTCTTCCAGGTTTTTCAGAGCAGTTATCTGTCCGTTTTGTGGCCTGAGCCGCCAGATTTTCGGGTGCTCCGTTTTTTCCGTGACCTCCTCGTTGTGGCTCAGCTCTTCGTACAATTTCTCCCCGGGCCTCAGCCCGGTGTAGCGGATTTCGATTTCCCGCCCGGGCTCGAAACCGCTCAGTTCGATCAGCTGCCGGGCCATCGCCTCGATCTTCACCGGCTCGCCCATATCAAGAACAAAGATCTCCCCTCCCTTCCCCAATCGTCCGGCACTGAGGACCAGCCCCACGGCCTCCGCCACGCTCATGAAGTACCGGGTCACTTCCGGATGGGTCACGGTGACCGGTCCACCCGCCGCAATTTGCCTGCGGAAAGTAGGAATCACACTTCCGGAGGACCCCAACACATTGCCAAATCGAACCGAAATCACCCTCATGCTGGGGTTTTCTTTTTGGAGCAACTGCAGACCCAGTTCGGCCAGTCGCTTGCTCGCCCCCATCACGTTGGTGGGATTGATGGCTTTGTCCGTGGAAATCATCACAAAATCCTTGGCTCCGTGCTGGGCCGCCACTCGTGCCAAAGCCGTCGTTTTAAGAGAATTGTTGGTTAAGGCCTCTCCCACCTGCTGTTCCATCAGGGGAACATGTTTGTGGGCGGCGGCATGAAAGATCAGATCCGGTTGGTACTGCTTGAAGACGGTTTCAATCCGCTCTTGGTCTCCCACATCGGCAACCATGGCGGTCATCTCGCTGCCGGCGCCGTCTTCCTTTAGCTCCTGCTCGACTTCAAAGAGCGCCGGCTCGCTTCGCTCGATCAGGATCAGGCTTTTCGGATGGCAGGCCCAGACCTGCCGGGCCAGTTCCGCGCCAATGGTGCCTCCGGCTCCAGTCACGAGAACCTTTCGACCGGCAATCCATGCCGAAAAGGCCGTAGCTTCCATCTCCACCGACTCCCGGGCCAAAAGGTCCTCGAACTCCACTGGCTTGATCCGGTCCAGATGCAGGTGTCCGTTGACCACGTGATGGATCGTCGGAATGGTCCGTACGGGCAGGTTGAGCCTCCGGCACTGGGCCACCACCGCGCGGATCCGGGACGGATCGGCCGTCGGCATGGTCAGGATAATTTCGTTTAGGCCAAGGTCGTTGGCACTCTTTCGTAGCCTTGCCAAATCTCCTAGCACGGTGACTCCATGCAGTTGCGTCCTGGTTTTCTTGGGGTCATCGTCGAAAACCGCCGCCACTTCCATCCTTAGATTCGGCCGGGCCAATAGCTCAGCCACCAACTGGGCTCCGGACGATCCGGCACCATAAATGGCCACCCGCCGACACTTGCGTCCGGCCTGTTGCGGATCGATCCAACGTTCCCTGGCCAAGCGAAAGCCAAGTCGGACGCCGATCAGGCCGGCCGTTCCCAGGAGAAAATTAAGGATAATGATCGCGCGGGGGGGCGTGATCTCCGCCCAACTCCCGTACCAGGCCGCCATCATCGCCAGATTGGCTAGACCCGTGGCCGTGACAATTTTCTGTGCATCCGGCAAGCCAAAGTAGGAAAGTAGCGACCGAAACTGTCCGAAAAACCAAAGCAACGGCAGGGTGATTCCAAGACTCAGAAAAAGCCCAAGTTTGAGGCGGTTCAGGTAGGGGGAGGGATAAAAGTCGAACCGGAACTGAAACGCCAAATACAGGGCCCCAGCCAAAATGGCTGAGTACAATCCTAGAAGCAGGAGAAAGCGGGTGACCTTATTCCACACGAACATACCATTTCGTTATCGGAGGTTTTGAAGAATTAAGCAAGAAGACCATTGTTAGTTTAAGTTTAAGCAAGCACAAAGCATTGGCCTGTATGTAGTTAGCTGTTCGCCGTCGCTTTAGGACTAAGGTCTGAGGGCTTAGGACTTAGTCCCAAGTCCTTAAGTCCTTAGTCCACGGACCACCGACTGCCGCCCACCGACATCCGGCCTCCGTCTTCCGTCCTCTGGCCCCCTTCCACAAATTCCCACATCAAATCCTTACATTGCGAAACCATTTCTGCGGGAACCCGGGCAAATCCCTCAAGACCCTGTCCGTATGAACGAGGGGGATGTCCGTCTCCGCGGCCAAAGCCGCCAAGCTGCGGTCCACCAGGTCTCCGTGGCTCCACTTCCAACGGCCGGCGCGCAGGGCGGCCTCCGGGGAGAGATTCAACACCATGAAATTTTCCAGCGCGTGGGGCACCCATCCCGCCGGGTCGGGCACCCCAGGGAGCCGTCCTCGGCTCCATTTGAAGGAGATTTCCGCCACGCTCAGCGGGCTGAGATGAAACTCCGTGATCTCCTGAAGAAATTTCTGCAACGGCCGCCCCATCGGCAGACGGTGATAGCGGCGAAACCACACTCCTGTATCAAGCAAGGCTTTCATCCGAAATCGGCGGAAAAACCGGCCCATCCAGCTCCTGCAGGGCGGCCGCTTCCAGTTTTAGGGCCTTCCGCGCCAGGGGAGGAATCGTCGGCTCCGCCTTTTTGAGGATATGCAAAACGATGCGTTCTCCTGTGGTGGTAACCTCCAGGGCATCCCCGGCCTTGACCGGCTTGGGCAAAACCACCCGGCGCTTGTTGTCGGCGGTAAGAATCATGGTGGGATTGTCCCACTTTGCCGCTTTTTGTCAACCCATCTCCCTGTCTTTTATCTTCTCGGCGTCTTAATCTGTAACTTCAACTTAAACTAACCAGTACGCGCCTTCGGCGCACTCACCGCTTGATAAAAGTATAGTACAACAAACCAACGCCTTCCCTCATCGCTGTTTCACTTTTGGCTAAGGCTTGGGCGGACGGGACGAAGCTAAGAATGGTAATGTTTGCACGGTCAGAGTTTTGAAAATCCACCGGGAACGGCTCCACCTCAAACCCCTGCCGTTCAAACAACATCTTTGCCCTCCGCATATGCAACGCGCTCGTCACAAGGATGATCCTCGGCTTACCACCCACCGCCCTCTGTCTTCTGTCCTCCGACATCCGTCCTCCGTCCTCCGGCTTTGTGTGCTGTTGGCCGTTTGCAGTTGGCTGTCTGCTGGCTTGAGTGTTCTGAGTGCGATTTTTGGGTAGCGAGTTGCTAGTAACGAGTAACGCGTCACCCGCCACTCGCGACGAGCTACTTTCCGCTTTTCGAATTTCGCTTTTCGCTTTTTCTCTTTCTGCGTACCTAAGTATTTCCTTTACGGCTGAAGCTTCTGTCTCCGTATTCCCCACTTTCCCTGTCACTTGAATCTTTTCTCCTGGCACTCCCGACTTTACCGCTCTTTCCTTGAGAATCTCTCCTTCGGGCCGTTCCTCTGGTCTCCACGGTACATGGCCTCCCGTAAAAATCAGCAACGGTGCCTTCCCGCCCTGAAAAACCTGCACTCCTCCTTCAAACCGGTCTTCGACGCCATCCCATTCTCCAAGCGGGGCATTGCTGATCTGTTTAATCCCGCCGCTTAGCACCACGATCGCCTCGGCCGGCTCAATTCCTTTCACCTCCCGCCTCGAACCTGTCCCTTCCGCCCACCCCATGATCTTCCCACTCACCACGTCGGTGCTGAGTAAATAAAGCAAGCCAATCCCCGACCAACACAGCCATCGCTTCCTTAAGATCAACCCAAGCCCCACCAGAACCAAAGTGATTCCGATGGGAAGGAAAAGTGAAGGGAGGATTTTGTGGAGATAGAGCACTATTGATTGTTAATCGTGATTCGGTATTTGTGATTCGTAATTCAGAGCTCCGAGTCGACGAGTCACTAATCACCATTCACCGTAATGAATCCGATCACCGACTACCGACGACTGAAATCCAACTACCGTCATCGGCCCTCTGCCCTCCGTCCTCCTTTACAAGTCCCTAGTTTTAAAACTCCCCTAAACTTCACCTTAGACTTTCACTAATCAAACCGCGCCTACGGCACGTTCACCTTCACGTTCAGGTTCACTTTCACGAGAAACCCTTCCCCACCCTGTCTCCAAAACCAGATCCGCAGATTGTCCTAAAAATATATTTGAAATAGTTAAAAAGAGACATTGTCCGAATCATTTCCGCATCTGTTTTCGCTAAAAGATCCGGGGTCGACATATCAATGCCTTGAATCTGGGCCAAGCCGGTGATTCCAGGTCGGACATTGAACACTCCCAACCTTTTACGTTCTTGAATCAAAGCAGTTTGATTAGGCAAACATGGCCTAGGCCCAACAAAACTCATTTCACCTTTCAATACATTTAAGACCTGTGGTACTTCATCAATTTTAATTTTTCTTAAGATTTTTCCTATTGTTAAATAGGCCTCTTTATTTAAGAAGTGTGTCGGCATGGATTTTGTTGAACTTCTCAAAGTGCGAAGTTTGATTAAGATAAATTTTTGCCTTTGAAGTCCAACCCTCTCTTGCAGGTAAAAAGGTTTAAATTTTTTAAAAATCAATGAGATTAAAAGCAGTCCCAAAAATAAGGGCAAAAAGGATAAAACTAAAAGACTTGAAAAAAACAAATCAAATTGACGATGAGTGCTGCTTTTTATAACTTAAAGATATTTAAATTTAATACCTTCTTCTAAAAAATGTACAGTTATTAAATACAAATTAGCCCCTTAAAATGCAGATTGATTTATAAATTTAAAGTTTACAACTTTTGTTGGTATCTATTGTATATTTGGTTTTTATCTTTTCCGAAGCGTAAACAAAAAACGTTATGATTGCCAAATCCCAGCCTAAGATATTATATCGGGGATTTGGCTCAAAAACAAAAAACATTAATGGAAATACGGATAATGCCATGCTTCCCAAAATTGCAAGTTTATCCCAAGGCTGATTAATTAATCTCAACACTATCCCGAAGCACGCTAGAAGGGCGGACGTTCTAAAAATTATACCCAAAAGATCCCAAGGTGCCAACCAACTAGGGTAGGCTAAAGGAGTTTTTAACAAGATGGCTTGCAGTCTTTCGGCAACAAAATGACAAGCATGCCCTTTTTTGCCACTGGTAAACTCCAACAAAGCATCTAAGTAAATTATGGGTGGATGAGGCAAGGCAATATTCACCGTACCGGTTATCCAATATAGTTTCTGCCCGAAATACCAGTTATGAATTGGCAGAAGAATTATAAAAGAGGTCCCAATGATAAAATAACCTAGCATTTTGTAGTTTCTTTTTGAAAGACCTCGCCAGAAAAGAAAAAGTACACAAAGACAAGCAGGAAGCAAATTATTTGGGCGCATTGCTATACTAAAAAATATAAGTATGCCACTTAAAAAAGCATGTTTTTCTGTAGCTTTTTTTTCAAAAAATTCCGAAGCGAAAATGAGACTTAAGGCGATCCACAGGCATAAAGTTCCCGCTGGTTCGGGGTACCCTAATCGGGCTAAGGTTACGTAACTCGAGAATGAAAAATTGAAATTGGGAGGTTGTAATAAAAAGAGCGATGCTCCTAAAAAAGCTACTTTCGAGGAGACCTGAGTATTAAAAAGTTTATAAAGTGTAATCGGGAGAAAACAAAGCAGAAAGGTATAACCTAGGTTTGTTGTACTAAAAATAATTTTTTCAAAAGCGCGGAAATATCTTAAGCCTGGCATAAACCAAAAGACCGATTCGCAGCCCCGGAGGGCTTCTTTGACATCGCGATTTTTAAGCGATTCAACTATTTTTAAGCCGTAGCCTTCGTGGACTAGACCATCATCTCCGCCTCCATGCGGAGGGTAAAGGTTTAACAGATTTTTGCCCCAATCGTAATGCATCATAAGTTTTATGATACAGAAAGCGCTTAAGCCCAATACTATTGGAAATGAATTTGAATTTTTGCTTGGGGGTGATATTTTTGCTACCAAAAGGAAAAAAAAGCTTAGTATTATAAATACCCTTATCCAATTTCCTGCCTGTATAAATAAAGGTTCCCTAAACTTCATTTTTGGATAAGCGCTATTGTTTCTTAGATTGCGGTAAACTTCCTCAGGTTTGTTCTTAAAATTTGGATCATTTCCGCGGATTTCGGGCCAGGCTTCAGGAAAAAAAACAAAGTACCAGATTGAATTGGTGTCTTCTTGGGACAAAACTCGGCTAGTAAAATTCTCGTGAGGTATTGATTCAAGTTCTCCGGTTTTTTTGTATTTTATGGCCTCGCCTTTCCAAAACAACTTCGCTCCTTCTGTATTTTTCCCAAATTCAAGGAGAAGCCAAAAAGGCATTCTTCTTCGGTGCATATCTCCTTCCCAAAAGTTATAAATATGGTTATTGACAAAACCTGCCTTTAATTCGTTTAAACTATCAAAATGAATGTTTTTTACTTTTCGCGAGTATTTAGCCGTCTCCCAAAAGGAGGCAGGATGAAAGCTGTATAATTCAGATGGGCAGGGGCTCCTGATGCTCCAAGAGCCGGTCTCAGAGTTTTCAGAATCGTGATAGCTTGCCAGAAAGAGGGACCGCCACTTCGTTTGTATTTTCAAAGGCCAAGCGGATTCCATGAGCCCAGTCTTTTTCCGCAGTATCAGGATGTTTTCCCCTATTTCGATTGAAGAGCTCGGCCAAATAAGCACCACTGTTATTTTGCAAACAACCAGCAAGCTAAGAATTTTGAGCTCAGTTTTTTTTATTTCGAAGCGCCCGAAGCAAATACAGAGCAGTCCAAAGAGGAAAAGGGCGAACTCCCACTCAGAAGTTATCGGTAATCCAAGAACACACAGCAACATACAGCCAACGAGGACCTTAGCCATAAACGACCGGTTCAAAAAATTTATGGTTTTTTAAGTTTGCTTAGGTACGCAACTTTCCGAGCGGGCCTTGTGCTCCCAAGCTTTCTATTCGGTGATTCGCGGGCTTGGCAAAGGAACAATGATTTTTCCCCGAAAGCCTTTGTTTTTAAGTTTTCTTGTTAATTCATCTGCGATGTGCCAGGAAAAGAGAAGAACATAGTCAGGCGGATCTGCAATTAAATGGCCCTCATCAAGCACCGGAATTATTGTGCCAGGCATATATTTTCCAATTTTATAAGATCCGGGAATTTCCAAAACACAGTCGATAATCTGCTCATCTAACCCTACATAATTAATCAAGGTACTGGCACGTGATGGGGCTCCCACTCCATAGATTTTTTTTCCCCCGGCGCGAATGCCCCGGAGTAAGGCCATGATTTCCAACTTGCTCTGGGATACTTTACGGCGGAATTCTATAAAGCTTTCCCAAGTTAACCTCTGCTTTTCTTCACGTAGGATATCGGCCACGGAATCCTGAACTTCACGGGTCCCACGCCGAGCCGCATAAACTCGGATGGAACCGCCGTGGGTTGGAATCGGTCGGGCATGCACTACTTCAAGGCCATGCTTTTCTAGCAGATACTGGAGGCTATGAAGGGAATAGTACCGAAGGTGTTCGTGGTAAATCGTATCGTATTGTAAAGTCTCAAGAAGTGGCATGAGATAATGAGATTCCGTAATGAAGAGACCGTTAGGGTCCAGCATGGTTAAGACAGCTTGGGTTAACTCGTGGATGTTCTCCATGTGGGCAAACACATTCGTGGCGGTGACGATCCGGGCCCGGCCGTATTTTCGAACGACTTGTCGGGCGGAAGCTGGACCGAAAAACGCCTCCAACGTGGGGATCTTTTTTCTCCTGGCGATTTTCCCGGCCTGGGTGGGCTCGATCCCGCAGACCCGCTGACCGGCTTTTTGAAAATTTTCCAGCAGGGTTCCATCGTTGGAACCGATGTCCACCACGAGATCTTTCGGCCGGGGCGCATACAGCCGTGCCACCTCCGCCTGCAACTCGGCAAAGTTCTCCCGTAAAATCCGGGTGGTTCCGCTGGTGTAGGCGTAATGGGGAGGGAAAAGGATGGCGGGATCCACGATCAGGCCCAGTTGCACAAGGTGACTGTCCGGACAGTACAGCAACTCCGCGGGATAGGCCGGCTGCTCATTGGGGCGGGTTCCAATCGGGGCCATGGTGTTGACCGGCGGGAGATACCCAAGAAAGAGCATGCTGCGAAGGTCCCGCGAGCCGCTGATCTGACAGCGCTGTACAAGCACGCTTCCACCGGTTCCGGCGGCCAGGGGGTTGGGGCATCGGGCTCGCGTCATGGTGTCAAAGCTTGTCCCCGGGTTGGCTGGCATACCAGCACGCCGTTTCCGCAACACCCGCCGCCAAGGGAACGGCGGGCCGGAAGCCCAGCGCGCGGATTTTTTGGGTGTCCGGGCAGCGCCGTGGCGGACTTCCCTCCCGCAGGGGCCCGGGCATCACCCGTATCTCCCTCCCAAATCCCTCGCGGGCCGTCAGCCGGGCCAAATCCGCAATGGAAATTTCCTCCTCCGTGCCGAGGTGATAAATCTCCCGATGCCTCCCTTTTTCCAATAAAATCAGGAGCGCACGGGTAAAATCCCGGATATGGATGAAGGCGCGCGTCTCTTTCCCACTGCCTTGGATCGGGAAGTCGGGAACTCCGGCCAACTGTTGACGGAACAGCTCCCGTAATCTCAGCGAAAATTGCGGAAGGACGTGCTCCCGTCCCATGTCGGGTCCGTAGACGTTATGGGGCCGAAACACCACGACCCGGCGGAAATCTTTTCGCCCGTAGTTCAAGGCCAGTAGCTCACTGATGATTTTGCCCCCCCCATAGGAGTACCGGGGATTCAGCACGTCGGGAACCGACAACGGGGCAGTCTCGTCCGTCGGCACCCGGGGAGGGTTTTGGTACACTTCGGAGCTCGAGGCCAGAAAGAGTTCCCGCGTCCCCTCGGCGCGGCAGGCATCCAAAACGTTCATCATGCCCTTGACCGCCACCTCAAGGATTTCATCGGGACGGGTGTAAAAAAACTCAGTGCCATTGATATAAGCAAGATGAAAAACGGTATCGACGCCTTGAACCGAACGGCGGACGGCTGAACTGTCGCGGATATCCCCGGCGAAGAATTCCAACCGCTCGGCCACGGCCCCGAGCTTGTGGATTGAGCCTCGCGAGTCGTCGTCCAAGATCCGCACCCGATGGCCGGTCTCGAGCAATCCGGCGACCAAAGCGCGGCCGAGAAAGCCAGAACCACCGGTGACCAAGATCGTTTGATTTTTCACGAAAACACTATTTCTAGCGGAAGTGATCCGGAATGCGTACGTCGATCTGGTGGGTTCCTTGGGCCCGTTTTTGTAGCCCACGTAAAAACCAGCGACCGTACTCCCGCATCCAAGATAGCGGTTGGAAAGTGGATTCGCCTCCATAAAGACGATCGATGGAAACAATTGGCACTTCACCCAGCTTTAAACCGGCCTGCTGGGCCTTGATGGCCATCTCGAAGGCGCAGGCCCAGCCGATCGGGCGGCTTTCCAGTCCCAAACGGGGAAAGACATCCCGCCGGAAAAGTTTAATGCCGGTGGTGGCATCGGAGAACGGGGTCCGAGTTAGGACTCGGAAAAGAAAATTGGCCACCCGGGAAAGAACTCCCCCGATCAACGATCCTCCCAACCTGCGGCCCCCGTGGGCATAGCGAGTGCAGGAGACAAAATCACACCCGCTCCGGAGGAGACCCATCATGTCTTCAATCGCGAGGACCGGACCAACCTCGTCGGCGGCGAAAATCAATACCGCATGCCCAGAAGCGGCTTCCACTCCGGTCCGAATCGCGTTTACGACCCCTGGTCCTTTCCCATTAAAAACCCAACGAAGTTCAGGATAGACTGGTTGGATTTTTTCCACGACCGCAACACTGCTGTCCCCGGGATCGTCCACCACCACCAGAACCTCATGACTTTCCTCCACGACGGCCCGAAGGATTTGGAGCATGATTCTTAGATTTAGACCCTCGTTACGGACGGGTAGTAGAATCGTCAGATCCATTGGTTTCAGCCTTGGAGAAGAAATCGACGGATTTGAGAACAGACTCTTCGAACCTCCTCCTCTCCCATTTGAAAGGCGGAAGGCAGCCAAAGCGCCTTGGGCACAAACCGGGAGCTGACCGGAAATTCCGAGTCGGGCCGGCGATACGGCGTTTGGGTATGTAAAGGGTGCCAGAATTTTCTACACTGCATGCCCTGGGCAGCCAAATGA